>WLWD01003746.1_pt1 | contig 52923 bp, 22 predicted proteins | sample 6712731 | NCBI WGS metagenome assembly WLWD01 (sample SAMN12718690, study PRJNA576275) | sponge metagenome | isolation source: marine sponge | host: Mycale hentscheli | place: New Zealand: South Island, Marlborough, Capsize Point | collected 2014-11-01
ACTATCCTGAGGGTTCATCTTCAATCAAAAAATACTTTGGTACATACACATGGCATTGATAGATGGACTTGAGTATTACTCGCAAAAATGATTACATATAGCTGTTTTTTTAGTTAGGGCACTTGTTGTAAACATGGTGTGGATTGACTTGAAAGGATAGTGAGCTACGTATAATGGAGGGTTCTCTTGACTTTATTTTAATTTGAATAGGAGCTAGAGGTAAAAGGGCATGCCTGGGATTCTTCCATTTATACCCGGACCTCCGAAAGGAGTTCAGAATGTGGTATACGAGGCCACAGATTTCCCGTACGAAGAATAGCATTGAATTATAAAAACGACCTCTACGTTTAACAGGTCACTTGAATCCATAATAATAAAATTAGCAGGTAAAGGATAATCACCAGGACTATGATATGACAATTAGCAGGTGAATGACATTGCCAGCAAGATTAAGTTAAATCTTGTAGCTTAAACTAAACTGGTCATTAGATAAAATACTCTATAGAATTTGGTAAATATACTGATGACTCATGTAGAGATCTGGCCAACAAATACACATCCATAAAGCCAGTAAGTAGCTTCTTACCCAGTAGGAGCTCATGACAACAGAATGAGACGTGAAATTCGTTGCGTATTATCCATACTGAATTAGACTCCTACATCACAAATAGTAAATATTCAATAACTATTGGTGAGCTTAGCAAAAAATAAAAAAAAAATAAAAATAAAAAATAAAAAAAAAAAAATAAAAAAAAAAACCTAGCTATTATATAACTGAAGCACCTACTCATGAACCCTCAGCACTACTATGCACTAACTAGCTTCTACAAAATCATTTCTCAGGCCACAAGAATAATAATATATTTGGCTATTCCTAGTCAAGTATCAATACTGCTCCAGCAATGAAACTGGTAGATGTAAATGTTATCTTCATAAGGAGTAGCTAAATGCAGGAACGAACACAAAGCCAACCAGAACCTCAGGTACGCCTAATGGTTATCATCACATATGCTTGAGGCTTGTGAGCAGACAAGAAATTAGTAAATTAACACTGGTGGACATTACAGATGAATGGAGCATAAACCACTGCCTCAAATCTTTGCAAAAGGCTAGGAAGTCTAACACAAGATTTTCAATAGAACACTCACAACACCACTGAACTGATACATGTGCCTTTACCATGTGACAACAGTCAATCCTGAACTGTATAATACCATGCAACTGATACATATGGTGCCATATGTAATAACCAAGTCAAGCCTTCACCTGTACCATATCTATAATGACTTATAATAAAACCAGCAACCTGTTTTGTTTTTGTTTTTTCATTTTAAGGCCATATAAACACAATGTGTCTCCTGTTATTCCTCTCACCCTACATAATAGCAACTCAAAGGTCACACAGATGTCACGTAATTAGTTATGCACTGGTCATGATCATAAAATCTTCCAATCACCTAAAACATAACTACATGAAACTAAAACAAAGGGACCACATACCTTCCCAATTGAGGCTTACGTCTTACTTATAGGGCTCACAGTCACAAGTAGTCTCTAGCGTGAGTGTGTGCACACACTTACCCTATGCTACCTCCTCAGAAATAATGATAAACTCTATTTCCCAAAATCTGGTCCATCTGTCCAATAGCATATGGTAGTACAGCTGGGAGATATACCGATATTATCATTGCACTTTGACAAAAGCTCTATACCATAGAGACAATGTTTCAATTGTAGTCACACGGTATTACCGGTTTCTCACCAAACGTTAACACAGGTCACAAAATTAATGTGGGAGCATCATGGCAAGACAATTATGAGGTACAGCTGCCTTTGTTGGCTGTAAACTGGAATGTAGTTAATACCGACTATTTTGTACAACGACTATTTTGTACAACACCGTACTATGTATATCGAGTGCATGTAACCACCGAGCGTGCACTTGATTTACGCATGCCGTTTAAATTCCGGATTTGGGCAGGTGTTTTTGTTCTAAATGGTGCGCAACAATAACTGAGTTGCAAAAACGCAGAAAAAGAATGCCACAGCAGTAAATCAACAGTTAATTGTCAGTAATCTCCAAAATCAGAGCGTGACAGACTGACAGACAGACAGACAGGATGACTACTATAACCCTCTCATGCATGAGCGCTGAGGGTTAATCACCATCATTTGCAGACCAACACAACCCACATACCCTATTATATACATTACACACACAGCTCTATGTCCTTAGACCATAATTCATTGTAATTAAATGCATTTTGATAGCAGACTGAAATTTAAACCTTTGTGGGTCATGATCATTGATCATAAATCACATACATACCTGGGTACACCTCCTGACACATCTCACTTCAATGAATTGAATTGTATATGTAGTGGAGAAAGTGTAGTTACAGTGTCAACTTCACAAAATAAATTACAGCTGCTATGTCCAGGTACAAGCCACCACATCTAACCACATACAACCACATACATCATATACAGCTCAGAGACTGAACTCTGTAACACAATGCATGCACACACTGCAACTATTGAAGGTGTAAAAACATTAGTGTACCAAACAAATAATGAAAAAACATTACTTGCGGACAGACCTCTTCCTCATTATGGAATCAAGTCTTAGTTTATTTTAGGCCAAACAAACAAAATACCTTGTTTCTCATCTGCACCTTCCTGGGTGATACAGCCACTTCAAAATTTATTATGCAGGTCAAGCCCACTGCTTTAACCACACCCCTACTACCTCATACTTGTTATATACCATTTCAATATTTTTCCTATAGGTCAACTACATTATCGCAATTTCCAATATAGTTGATGAGAAACAAGAAATGTGGTTTCAATTCACACTATAATTTAGTACACCATCAGGCCAGCTATACATTGCACAAATGAAGACATGCTACAGGTGCATTTAAGAGGCTTTGGATTCATCTAAAGGAAGGTGAGTGGCTACAACTTGTGAAGAATAAAAGTGATCTATATCAAAAATTGTAAACACTATTCCTAAAGAATATTTCAAATTATGTAATACGCAATCACAAAATGAAATAAAAATCGCTTGGAAGTCTACACTACAATACAGGCTTCCATACTTACAGCAGCTTGCAAGTGGTTTTTTCCTTCATTTTTCTTCTTTTCTTAATACTTATAGCAGATACACGGTAGAATAAGACCATCTTGGTATTTGGCAAAACTAAATAAAAATAGTTATTCTTATTACTAATGTTTAACATAATTCAGTCGCTATATGGAGTAAATCATCAGATATTTCTGTGATCTTAATTTTTTTACCTGATCATTTAAACTAGAAATAAGTTTACTTTAGCATCCTTAAGCTATACTACACTTCAATATCACTTGAGTGGGATAGACTAGATAGGTTTCACTTAGTGTCAATCTAAATTACTATTTTTAAGAAACATTTCATGTTGTGTGTGTGGTCCTATAAAATGAGACCATACACACTATACACATAATTAAACGTAAGTGCAACTAGAAAACTAAACACTACTAATCTCTTAGCTACATCACCTATCCAAATAATAAAGAAAGCTCAGGGTACCAAATTTTACTATTATTAGCAAGAGCCAAAGTAACACTAATGCTCGTACAGTCACTAGTCTCACAAGAGCTAGTTTGTACGCAGTTTCAAACTCCCCACGAAACCCCTAACCTTCTTCTAGCGTTGCTATCGCAGTCTCTTTCACCAGACACTCCTAGCATCAAACTCCATCCAGAGCGCACGCGGTAAGCATGGCCAATCTCAGAAGGCGTGGACTGTTGCTATAGTTACAGTTACTTAAAAAAACAATCGGAAAGTTCGCTGATGTTTCGTAAGTGGGACAGTATTAAGCTCGTCTGTATATATATTGCCCTCTCTCAAGATAAAGCATCTTTAAAGTGTTCTGATAAACCTGTCAACATTCAGTTCATTATCTCTTATAAATATTCATGCAAATGTCTCCTCTTGGGACTCATGGGCTGAGCTGCAAGTTCAGTGTAGGCAGACATTCTAAGTAAACTGTTTTAAATGATATCATCCACCTCGCTCAGTCAGCTGCTAAAGTCCCCTCCAGATTGAAACCTCCTGGCTTTTCCAGATCCAATGATAAATGATTGAATTGCATGATTTTAGTGCCATGGAGGAATGCTGGAAGACCTTTTGTATAGGATGATGCCACCTGTCCAGACACTAGACCGATGTGTCTCTGGCAACTGGTGAACTATGTGGTACTAGCTACTTCCTTCAGAAACTCTCAGCGGCATTCCCGCCTATCCATCCTTGGATTTTTAATAATTTAAAAATGGTTATTATTATTATTATTTTATTATTATTTATTAATAATTGATAATTGTTACTAATGTGTTAGCTTCTTAAATAAAGTTAAATGTTTGTTTGATATAGTTTTTAGTGATTGATATAGTGAAAGTTTTATAGCTCTACTGACCAGACTTCTGAGTTGAGTATTCTGCATGCCCCCAGTGATCGTTAATTCAACTAAAACATCTGCTACTGACATAACAAGCAGTACTTTTAATTGCATTGCCTAAGATGTTACTTTCAAAAAATGATAGTAAGATTAATATGAAAGTCACCTTGAACACCATGTCACTTCTCCAAACTATACTATGCTATGATGCAAATTGTGTTATCCACAGTTACACCACACTAAAGGCTACATGCCTGAGCATGACTCCTAGGTTGGTCTTTGTAGCTATACTATGTTATTAATAATGGATACATTCATGTGTATTAGGTATTTTTCAGTCAGGTCATTTTTATTTTTTCTTGACATGCCCAGTTATGAAATTCTTAGCCATTACAAGGCAGTATACAACAGTATATTATTCATACATCTCATTCAAGAGATCAGTATTATAACTTACTATAACTATAACATGTATGTTACAACTGAATTTTAAATGAGTTGAGTTAGTGTTTCCAATAACGTGGAGGAATCTGGGAGTTAAACTATTTGAAATATATGGTTTCTTCACTGGTCGCAGCGTAGGGTATGTTATTATTACTAGAATTTCGCTGGGGCTGCACTTCGGTGCTCTTCTTTACATTTGATAAAGTTATAGCAACCGCCATAGCGTATCAAAGTCTAAGTATATTAGAAAACAAATTAATGACATGAAACCAAATTGATGATTGTGAGTTCAAAAAGAAGTGTACAAATGAAGTGGGATATGATAGAATGCATGACAACAGGTGTAAATTAACAAGTTAAGCTGGAATGTTCATGGTGTCTTTTCCAGTCATCTTGAGGGGGGGCAATTCATTCTTGGTCTGGAAGATCCGTTAGCCAGAGTGGCTTTTTATGGGCACATGTACATCTATATAGTTGAGCAGCAGTCTTCCTCCTCTGCTCTTCCTTCTCCAGCCCTCTCTTTGCCTCGTTCTCCAGCCCTGCTGTTCACTTTCCCCTCCAGCTACTCCTGTCCTGTGGGGTCATGTACCACGTCTACTCTCTCTATTCAAATCGCGTCCTGTCCCTCCATCATCTTGACACACACACACACACAATAAAAAATATGTATATAAATACTCAGATATGTACTAGAACACCTGTTACACTAAAAATATCCATCTATTAATAATATAGAATAAAGATGACCTTTGATCATTGAGACCACCTACCTTGGTGATGGCATGAGATTGACAGTTTGATTGAAACCAAGCGAGGTTTTGGTTATTTAACAACCGGATGTGAGTGCTACAGCTTTTATTTTTTATTTTTTAAGTCTGCTACAGTTGATACACAATAACTCAGCAAATGCAATTAACTGCCACCTAGAAAATAATATGCCAGTACTCATTTCATGACTACAACTGTGTTCATTACCTTACCACAACCATAGTCTTGCCTTAGTTGAAAAACAATAGAAATATTTCACAGAAAACACACACACATATTATATGCCCATGCAATGTGCTTAAAAGGATCTCTGCATGAGGTGGAATAGCTGTGGTGAAGAGTTGCCAATGATTGAGTACAGTGTCACTATAATCGGCAATAGCAGTCTTAATTGAGTGCTGAGACTCTCTGCATGCTGATTCCAAAATTACTGCTGCCTAACTCTCAGCTATTTGGCCCAGGCAGTAACAACAGACACAAAATCCAAACTGTAATAGTGCTGCCACAAACTTACGGACATACAATACACACACATATAATAATTGTTACATGAGCAAGCATGATGTGGTGAGACATTTCATGAGCAGGCTGACTTATTTTCATGAGCCAAAGATGAGCGAAAATAAAGCTTGCAGAATGAATTATCTTGCTACACCTGTGTATACTCTATGCTAGATAAATATATATCTTCACTGCAAACTAAGCTTGTAAAGTTGGTAGTGTTAGTTCAAAAGGGGCTCTTCCACACTGTTAGCCAATGTTTATTGGCTGCTTTGACCTGGATAGATAGTTCTTGTAGAGAAAGATAGCTGGGGAACTAGTAAGATTGGTGATTGCTACAGTACTACCAGTGTATTTGAAGGTAATGAGCTTGTGCAATTCAGCGTGTGATATTGTGAAATATGCCATGGGTCATAAACTTGAAAATATTATTGTGAAGATATCGAGCATGGAATAAAATATATTATGGACAATTAAAAGAATGCTATCATTTTACTCTGCTGCGCTAGTGTGCGGATAATTATTAATAAGTATATGTGAATGTATGTATGTATGTATGCAGTGTGGATGATAACTATACGTCAATGCTCAGACAAACGTCAAAACAATTTAATCTTGGTGTGATATTTAAAAATCTGGTATGACAAATGTTACTATATTTTCATTGCTTTACAGACTGTGCACATGTAGTACATATTGGTATTGCTTTATAAGCTTCAAAATGAGTAAAATTAATTCATATTATTGATCAATCATATTTAAAGAATTGATCATCATTTAATTATTGTGTCAATAGTTCTGTGAAAAAGTATATTGTCTTGTTCGTGGCCTTAGCTTGTTGTGAGTGCAGTAGGTCACTGAGAGTTAATGCTGAAGTGTACTGTTGGGCTAAAATCATAAACTAAAACTAGAAGCCAGAGTGCAAAGAAAAAGGGACAAAAGAAAAGAAGAATGCCCAGTTAAAAAAACAACAACAACAACAACAACAACAAAATAATAATAATAATAAAAAATAAAAAATGGAGGAAAAAAAAGTGTCCTTGCCAAGGATTGAACCATAGTTGTTAACATTGAACTTTGAAGCAATGGCAAAGGAGGTAAAAACTGCTAACTGATATGCCAGAAAAACACACCCGCAAAATGCATGATTATAACCAGATCTGATTGATTATATGTACTTACGTATGGGTGTGGCTAATCCAATAAATATAAGTTGTACAATGGAGGAAATGATACTTTTGTGCACCACATGAACACTATAGAACACATGCACACACACTTCATCACCTACATGTTCAAACCTTCTTACACCAAATCATTATTCACCTAGGTGATACAGGAAGCCCATTACAGCACAAAATGGGTATACACATTGGCAGTATACTCATCACACATGTATGTGCACATGTGTGTGTGCGTGTATATGTACACAAGATTTCAAAAAATATTCTGAATGTGGAAAGAAATTAGTGATAATAGTCCAAAATTTTAAACTATAAGTTTCACTCTATATAACTTCAAGTGCACATAGTGTGCACTAAATGGAATTGAATAGCCAGTAGTGTATAATTACTTAAAATCTATTGCAAATACATCTTTACTAGAATAATGTATTGTACTAAATCATAATACTACTATAGGAATGAGTACCAACAGGTCGTGAATGCCAGTAGAGATTGACATGTTCAATTGGTTATATAGTACGCATCGCACGGACACACATGGATACATTACGTGGTATTACAAGATAAAAGTGGGCAGAGACAAGTATACTCAGGGTGTAATATGTATGCACTCATAATGATTACAGGACTGTAATAATAGCCAAATGACGGCGAGTTACTCGAGTCACATATCACAGGGGAGTCGGAACAGGTACGGCAATGGCCACACCAATATTTTAAAACAAGGGGGCGTGTCAGCCATTTTTCACTTATAGCGGAACATGTCCCCAGCTACACCGCCTTAATATGCGACCTCTTCGTTTAAGACTTATAGTGACTCGTAAGACATGGACAGCCACACTACTTCTAGTGGTGCCATGCTGCTATTCCAGAATTGGTAATGGTCATGAAAAGTGCCTGAAAATACCCAGTTGCCTACAGGAAAAAAATAAAAAAATAAAATATTATTAGTGAGCGGAGCGAGCGAGACACTCTCAGGGGTAACACAATTGAAAACCGGGAATGTTTGTTTGTTTATATGTTTGGACGTACGTATGTCATTTTGTACTTTGACCCTCTCGTAATTTCGAGTTGCCTCAGCGTTCGACCCCGTTCCAAACATCACTAAACAGTATCCTCCGGTTTAACCATTACCCGTATCACCCTAGAAATTGAATTGTTTACTGACACTTTGAATTTTTTTGTGGGTGCAGTTTAAACTCAAAAACTTACTGGAGTTCCATTTCTATCGAGTTAGTTGCGGTGTAGTTATAAGCCCTAAGCAACAGTATTTACTTGAATTTTCATTGTCAACTAGACTTACCACGAAGGTAAGTCTTGCGTACGTATGTTCAGTTATGTGAAAGTATTGTGCGTTACAACAATTACTAAGAATATTCCAAAGAAAAAGTTTAAAGAACGTGACTTGGCTTTTTGTTTCAATTCAAATAGTTTCGGGTGTGGTTACTATGGCATTGAATGCCTTTACCGTATAATACATAATTAAAAAACTCCACTTTTTTTAGTAGCTTGAATATTAGAAGTTAAAACCAAACGTCTAACACTTTTTTAGTAGCTTGAATATTAGAAGTTAAAACTAAACGTCTAACACTCCAGTGTAGTATTAGGCTCGCTCGCTATTTGTGCTCAAGAACATCACTAGTTACATTTTCATGTTACCGAACTGGTCGTCATAAACTTGGCGGTGAAAGGGTTAATGAATCTTATATTATCTGGAAATCACAGGACCATAGAAATACTTGACTCCCAGCCCTGTGTAACAAATGACTAACTATCATGTGTACCATTACTTTTCTTCTTTCACTTTCATTTACTTCATTACTGTAGCTATGTGTGTGCGCGTGTGAGACCAGGTGATTGTGCATGGCTATCATCAGGTCATTGACCAAATGATCTGGGAACTCTTCACCTTTCATTTGAATTCAATACTTTACAAATGAAGAGTTGAATCAATATAATGTGTGTGTGTGTGTGTGTGTGTCCCGCCACACATACAAATGGTTTCCAAGGATTATTCTGTTAGTAAATGAAGTGACAAGAGTTCTAAAAGTTCAGACTCTAAGTCGCTCCCTATATATTTCAGGTTGTCTAAGTGTGCATTAAATGGAAATATTCACAAGTCAATTAGAATGAGTAATAAAATATAGTAAATAAGAAAATAATTTCAAAAGGCCTCTTTCTTGTTATTGGAGTTAAGAAGTCATTCTAGAGTTCCTCACCTCTAGTTTTGAAGTCCAGGAGTCATCACGTGTACACCAGTGGAGTAGTCACTGCACTATTACACCTGCCACTTCACACTCCTACATTGAAAGTGTATGTCTCAAGTAAAACTAGCTCAACATAATTCAAGATTATCGGATTTGTGTTTCGTGCTTGTAATTCCAACACTTGTAGACATTAAACAGGCTAGTTTAGTACAGCAGAAGTTGTTAAAATTTACACCTTCCATATTATATTATATTTATATTAACTACCACAAAACTTTATGAAAAATTGGGGCAAATGTCTCCACGAAAGTCAAACTAATATCTGGGATATGTGTGTGTGTGTGTGTTGCGAGTGTGATGTGTGTGTGTGTGTGTGTGTGTGTGTGTGTGCATGTGGATGATGGGGGGAGGGGAGCAAAGGGAAGCAAAGTACTTCCCTGTCTAACTCAAGTACAGTGGAGCCTCCCTATTCCAAATAATCTTCCATGCCCCTGGACAACAAAAAAGCCACAAAAGTTTACCAATTGATGAAATCACAAAGAAATCATTTCCTTAAAAGATATTACTGCTCAGTGTCATAATTGAGCAGCACAATAGATAATACAGGCTAAGCATCCCCAATGCACTTGCCACAGTCTGCCTTACGCTGCTCATACGGAAAGAAGTTTATTACAAATGACGCTGATTAAACTAGAGCACTGAAGTGCAAACCCTCAGCGCTAGTTAGAAAAAAATAAAAGGAAAAGGTAGGAAAGAAATAATAACAGTAGGAAGAAAGAGGAAAATAAAGAAAAATAAGGCAAGAAGACAAAATAAAAAATAAAAAATAAAAAAAAAAGATGAAAAAAAATATATTGTCGACGAGGATTCGAACCAGCAACTATTAGGGTACTTACTTGATTAGGGTACTTACTTGCTCACTCAACGACTACTCAACGCAACACCTCACTCTGAACCCACGTAATTGTTAGCTATTTAAAAGTGATTTGCAACCTGCAAGCTGGCTCACGTGACAAGCAAGTGTTTTAAGGAGCGGTTCCTGCTGTAAGCCTACGATGGCACGGCTCTGGAAAGACTCGCTTTTTTTCAGTCCAAAATCAAAATTCTGGCATATTAAAGGAACTTACTTCTGCTGTTTGATGCCGCTTTCAGAGCCTGGCTGGTTCCTACCTTCCAGAAGTGCCCTGTTGACAGACAGAGTGACAGAATGAAAAAAAAAGGTCGGTAGCTCACGTGACGTGGCTTGAGTATAAAGGGGGCGTGACCCGCGCAAGGTAAAGCTTGTAACGGCCTAAATTTGACTCGTGTTTTCTAGATATTTAAATTCAAAACAAAAAATTTGGCACATTAAAGGCACTTAAATAATAGAATACCCTAACTTGATATAATTTTTTTAGCCTGAAAGCCGTCCATCATCGAGATCCGCTGCTGACAGAGTGACACACTGACTGACTGAATGAATGAATGAATGACAGACAAAGTGAGTACTGTAACCCTCACGCGCATGCGCGCTGAGGGTTAATTAGACTAAGATTTAGGTTAGCCACAGTTATCTAATGATGACTAATTGACATTTGGAAGAAAAAAAAAATCATATCTCAATGTATTCTTTTTTTTTTTTCTTGTAAATATTGAGTACAATTAATTTTAGGATGTCTTTAATCCCTAAGGGGTGGGGGAAGGGCGGCAAACTAGATTTAAGAAGATGTACAAGCCCCCACCCCTCCGCTCCCTGAAAAAAAACAACCCTGGTTTTACACAAGATAGAACAATACCATATAACTGTGGTTAGGAAGAAAACCGATGGGTCTAGCCACTAGTACTACGGCTTCAAGCCATGAAGGCTGAAACATCATCCCTAAAGTTAGTACAGCTAGCAACAGTCTTAGAGAGAATCATTCCTGGCATCACGTGATAAAATGCAGAGCAGTGGTAGAATTATGAGAATGAAGTTAAAAGTCATGCAAACACGCACACACATACAAAGCTCAACCGTGGTAATTATATATGCAATTTGGCAGCGAGTGAGACACTATCAGGGACAACACAAAAAATCAGGGATATATTATTGTATATATCATATATGATTGGACGTATGTATGTACTTTGACTCACATTTGTTGTGTTCATTCGTTACCTTGGTTAAAAACGCGCTGTTTGTCATCACTGTTCATACTTGAAAATTCATTGCCCAAGCCACCAAGAGACTACACTGTAAATTTTGTGTTGGTATATATCCAGTGAACGCGTGCATGTGAGAGTGTTGTGTGTTATATGTGCTGACTAGCTAAGAACAAACAATAAATATACATTTGCTGCTTTATGTGTTAAGCTTCTTAGGTTCCTTCCTGTTTCTTTTGTTAGTAAGCAAGTCTTATATAGAGTTAGAATTTATACAGCGCAATAATTCCTTGGAAAAGCTTGTTTGTTTTTTTAAGTCCCAAAAATTGCTGTGAGTGGTCTCGTACGCTAATTTAATTAAGTCGGCCGTGTAAATTGTTTAAACAAATTGTGCATGATGATTTTTATGAAGATGAATTTTTACCCTTTCACCTTATATGTCAATTTTTTTTTACTGAAGCACATCACAAGCCTTTTCCCCTAGGACTGTGTATATGAGTGGGTGTGTATGATTGTGTGCTTGCGTACTTGAGCTACAGCAGAAGGATGGGTGTGTATTCAGTGAAACTACACCACCTTGACTACCATACAAAAAACATTGTGTACTGGCTATAAATTATATAATACAGATAAGCTTTAAATAAGAATAAGAACAAAACAAAAACAAAACAAATGAAGCACCAAAGGTGCGAACCCTCAGTGCTATTAAACATTACCTAGCTATTATAATAATATAATCTCCTTCAAAAAGAACAAAGCAATCTGTTAGCTATTTTAATGAGGCATCAATATAGCTCAAGCAATGAAAACAGTACATGGAAATGCTGTCTTCATAAGAGAAGCTAAACTAGCCAGAAACACTCACTGTTATAGTTTTTCAACGTGAACTTCACTTCATTCAAATACGTTGGTTAACTTCCCTGAGCATAAAGCAAACTACACTGCGGGCTGCAAGAAATTATTTGCTCAAGTGATTATGATGTGACGCTAGGGAGCTGAAAGCTTCACGTTTCATCAACAATTAGCCCCAAATAAAAAAAAAAAGTAGCACAATAAAAGGTCCTAAATCTTCTTTCTGAATAAGTTTATACCTAAATCAACGGTTAATAGTCAGTAATCTCCAAAATCAGAACATGACAGACAGACTGACAGGGCAACTACTACTACCCTCTTGCGCATGCACTCTTAGGGTTAACAAACAAACAAACAAACAACAACAACAACAACCACCAACCAACATTGTCTGTTGAATTTTTTTTAGCAAATTAACTGTCTACCAGTCCCACACATCGTGACTTATAAGACCTGCAACTACCTCTATGAGGTCATAAGACTTACATTTGGTAATGGTCATCAATACTATACTGTATCATGCCAAGTTGCTTATGGCCTTAGTGGTTGTCATGGCTCCTATGACTTGTCCTAGTCTTATTCTATGAACTGCATGTGAAAAATGGCATTTTTTCTTCCCATCACTGCACACTGGTGGGACTAGCTAAAAATATTTGTACGCACATTTTATAGACACACACATTTAAATTTGACGTAAGACATACACATTTTATACATTCCCCCGGAATCCTGGGGAAAGATACCAAACAGATACGTTAGGGTAACCAGACCCTTCTGAGCAGAGCGATTAGGTAAAGGGTCTGGCCAGCAAGACTACATGAAACCATGGGCCTAAAACAAAGTAGAAAATATAATATGTTGAGTTGCATGCAATGATTATCTCCCCTTCATTGTCCAGGAGCACACTAAAAGATGTTAGGGTGGCCATGGGAAAAAGCTATGAGTGAGGATAATTTTGGTGGAGCATGTTTTAGAATAATTCAGTAACTAGAAACCATTCCAACATGCACCCACACTTTCTCACAAAGAAATGAAAATTTTCAAGAGTACTATGAAACAAACAAACTGACGAGCCCTTGTCATACTAAAACTACCACAAAATATCACTATCATAACTTAGAAAAAATTGTTCAGGAAACACAACTTCACCAGGAAAAACAAATGACCTGGGTGACCCTGTGCAGCTAAAATACACAGACTGCTAGCAATAAAACTACTTACCCAGAAGCATAAGCCAGGGTAGATAGCGAAAGCTTCCTTCAAGTTCACCAAGACACAGTAGCGTACCGTATTACGAATCAGTAGACTAGCGCGCAACAATAATTTAGACGACCACTTCCAGTCGAGAGTTTTAATGGTAAAGCGTTTTTAACTTATTTAACCTGGCGATACTTACCTACACATAACTGGAAAAGGGTTTTCCATGAGATAATGCAGTATCTTTGCGAGGCTGCTGGGGAGGAAACAGCGTTATTTTAACGGTCCAGCGTCTAGCGCAGCGAAGTACTTAGGGCCTGAGGGAGGTAGTTCACGATGCACAGAGCCGCCTATATCTACCCAACAGTACATAGCCTAACAAACATTTAACGTAGCTACATTTTCATCAATGCCGTTGGAGGGACATTATAAACTCAAGGTGGGGTCACTATCTAATTGTGTCTTTCTCTGGAAGGACCTGGGACCTGAGTGATCAAGCAAAAAACTACACCAGTTATAAAACTGTGCAGTGGTATGCACACTGGATATGCTGGCGCTTATGAGGGATTCTTCTTCAATTAATCATCAGCCAAGTTACAGTTCCTAGCTTTCTAATTTCGCTTAATAATATAATGCAAGAAGTTAACTAAACAATTAGTTAAATGCATTTAATAGTTAACTAACAACATTTGGACCCTTCAGTAAACCATGAGTAAAACAAAGGTGTAAAAAAACAGACCTATAAAACTACAGTAAAACATGGTACAATGTTTTACTTAAGGTTTCCTGTCAAGTAAAACTAAGTATGTTTTACTAAATGAGTAAACTATGCAGTAAATCTTTAGTGTAATAGTTTCCTCAATTTAGTAAAACAAGCACCTTCAAGCAGTGATATATAATATATATATATAATTATACTTCTTACTTCTGTAATACTTCTGTTCGACTGTTCCTTCAGCAGCAAGTTGCATTTTTTGTCTAATTCCTTGACCAATGTCGTCAGTTCGTCTAATCTTTTTATGACTTTTTCAAACCACCATGGTATCTACAAGAAACACTACATAAAACAAACAGCTAAAGACCAGAAGGAAAAAAATCTTACATTTTTCTTCGTAAGTAGTTTTTCTGCTGCACTTCCCATTGAGAACTGTTACCAGTAGAAATATAAGATTATAACTGGCAGTAATGAAGGGCATAAATTGAATTATACTGACCTCTGATGAAGACTTGAAGGAGCTTGTATTGGCATCTACTTCCTCTTCCATTTCATCCTCAATGTTTGTTTTAAGCTACGTAATCACAACTATAAAATTGTAGCCATACTGTACAACATATTATGTACCATTTTGGAGGGTGTAGGTGACCCGTCTTCTTCACTTTCACTTTCACTGTCTTCAATATAGCACTGTCTTAGCTTCTCCTTCCGTTCAGCCTCATCTTTAGTATCTTAAAAGAAATTTAATTTTAGTAAATGCAACACATACCAGTATACATATAGTTACATACCAAATATATTTTGTATTTGTACAGTGTACGGCCGCCCTTTGCACCTCCAGATTACCTCACCGCCAACCTTCAAGTCATCCGTGCTGACGTAATCATACACTTCTGTTTACAATTGTTTGGAATGACACACGTGTGTCCTATTGTCTTGGCTGGACAAAACCCTACACCACTCTAGAAATATAAGATACCTTTAATAGCTGTTCAAAAAAGTGTTCAGTAACTTAGAAATTGATGTCATTTACGTTAAACATTTATATAATAAAAGGGCAAGTAGAGTGCAAAAAGGTACAATCATTTCTTTTGTAGCAAAAATGTAGCTTTTCAGCAACTTGGTCTTAAAAACTACCATAATTATAACTACCAAGTGTAAGCTTCAGAGAATGACCATCAGTCCAAGCTAGCTGCAGCTAGTGGTTGTGGTAAACCACATATCCTACCTTGGTTAGCTAATACTCTAAGTGGCAACCCCACAATGACCACTAGGTACTTCATGCACTTTAATCTAAATTATCTATCTTTATTCATTAACTTACTGTTGCATTCTTTTGCTGGCTTTACCAGAGCATTAGTCATCACTTTCTTGGTAGGTTTCCTAGCTCTCTTACTTGTTTCAGCCATTTTTTTTTCTAAAGTATCAGCTGTATTTGCAGCTGTAAAATTGTTGTAGTTGGATCATGTGATCGGAATAATTAAGAGCAGCACTATACACAGCAATGGAAGGTCGAAAGAGGTATAGGGAGTATTGTAGAAGTGAAAATGCAAGAATATCCCAAGAACAACTGCTTGGAGACTTAAAAAATTGCAAAGGCTACCATTGGAAGATGCAAAAAAATGTAAAAAAGTGGAAAAATGTCAAGTAAGTAAAAAAAAAATCATTGATAGAATAGAAGCATATTAAAAAAGAATTAAGTAGCTGTTTTTGGATAAGATTATTATTGAAGGTGACTCTTCCATAGCATCCAAGCATAGAAAACAATACTGTCGAGATCCTTCAGTCACAGTACCTCGTCAAACCATCTGGTGGGATGCAGGTAACTGCAGTGATTTGGGGACCACAATACTTACAAATATTACCTGTTGTAGAAAAATCAGATGCAGAATGTGAAGGATATATCAAAAGGAGAAAACTTATGAGGAAAACAGACAGTAGTGGTCATAAACATGATGATGAGAATGATAGTGATAGTTGCACTGATAGTGCTAGGAATATTAATGTTGATGGTGGTGGTGGTGATGATGGTGGTGTTGATGGTGGTGGTGGTGATGATGGTGGTGTTGATGGTGTTCTTTTTATTTTAATTTTTTAATTTTAATTTTTTAATATAACATCTCCTTGTTGTGGTGCACACTTTATACAGTTGGTTGTTGTGGTACTCGGTCACTCAATTCTTTCCTCCCACCACTTTCCTAAATATCTCTAAAATAAAAGAACAATATGTTACATAGCTATGATATGTGAAAATTCCCAACACACGCACACGCACACACACACACACACACACACTGGTGGGTACATGGGGTTCAACACTCTAAAATATTGTCATTATTACAAAACCACACTGTTGTTACATGCTGACATGCATGACATGAAATGAATGCAGCTGGTGGAATCCAAGGAGGTGGAAGTCCAGATTGTTGACTTAATTCTAATAAAACATGATAGTGAAGTATTACATTAATTTCAATACTCCTTCCATAAATAAATAAATTCAAAATTTCTAGTTTAGTACGGAAGTCGACACAACAGATATGTTCTGATCTGACGAGGAATCTTCAGTGAATTTAATTATATCTGTACACATATATGGCTCACTAAATGAGATCATCACTAGTTTATATCTACAGAGACCATACACATTCTCAGGTTGTCTATATGAAACAAAAGCTGATCCAATAGTTAGCTTGTATACAATAATAGCATCCATGTATGAATGCATTGTAATTGCTGCTGCTTCCGGTATTTAATTTTGATAGGTGTGGTTTCGGCATAGTTTGAGTGTGGTCACTGAACGCCCTATTATTTCATGTGACCATATTTATTGCCATCCCTAGTCCTTGTCAGTTTTGAAGCCTATCAATCCAGTCCTTTTCCAGTTTATGAATAATCTGATCAGTCTGAATCAGTCTGAAAAAAAAAAAAAGGGACTCGCTAAAATTAAGCTACATTTGTATAGGAATATGGAGGGAACAAACTTCGGACGATGGTAGGGTAGCTTGGGGCTGGGGAAAGGAGAAGGGAAGATATATTGTTGCATTTTATATATTAATGTTGGTGGCAACAAACAAAAAACAACATAAATGTATTAGAGAAAGGAGAAATGGAGGCATGGAAGAGGAATCAATACCAAGTTGCTTTTACTACTTATTTATTACTAACCATTTCCTAAATTCAACAATTTCAAGTCGCTTTTGGTCAATTATATTCTCTTTCGCCAACATTAAAGGGTTAAAGCCCCCTATCCCCCCTATCCTATTTGTGCAAGGTGTGGAACACTAGTTTAATGTATAGTTATAGCTAATGACGAGGGCCCTTGGCAGTGTAAATCTTGTACGGACTGAATGAAGGTGTTAGGCTAGGACACATAGAAACTCATTTATTGGATGCTTTCCATATTCCACTGTGAATTCAGCAACTGATTATAAACCAAGGTTACAAATTAATAAAATAGTTGCCCTATCATACAAAAAACATGCTGTTTAGAAAATGAAGGCCTTAAATTAAAAAAAGGGCAAATGGCACACCGCCTTCAGCTTCCTTATCTCACACCTGGAGATGGCATATGTACAATTCTGTATGTCAATATTGCATCAAACCCCAACACACACACACACACACTCACAAACACAAACATAACACGCATGCAAACATAACACACACATACACAAAGATAACACACATACAAAAAAACGACCACAAACATAACACGCATGCAAACATAACACACACTACACAAAGATAACACACCCACACCCAAACACAAACATAACACACACGCAAACACAAACATAACACACACACAAACATAACACACACACATACACACACACACACACCACACGCCACCACGTACACATGCACACAATATTCTCTTGCAACCGCTAGCAGATCAGTTATGGATGGATACTAATTTCACACGCAATGTACTGTATAATGTAAATGTAGTCAGTGACTTCTCTGACCACGTAAACATACAGTTAAGAACTTCCTGTAGGATAAATAGAAACTCCTGGCATGACTGACCTAGTCTCATACAACAGTTTATACTTACTATTCGTTCTACATATCTTCTGGGTGAGATGATTATGAGGGAGGGAGGAGGCAGACTATGGACTATTCCATGTGTTTTGATGCAAAAACATAAGCTCCTTATTTTTAGAAAAACATAAAGAGAACTGATCAGGCATATACTCAGGGAATTCTTGTGTACTCCTTGTATGAGCCTCCTAGTTTAAGGTTGCTGCAATTAAATTAAATTTATTCTTTGCAATGGCATAATTGCAGCTGGGTGGGGAGTTGGGGTGGGAGGGGAATGAAAGAAAGAAAAATGGCTAATAAAAATTACAAGTGCATATTTCAAATAATATAAGAATAAGATAGCAGAATTATGAATCATGTAACCAGATATAACGGTGCTCTACTCTGTCACTAGCAAGAGCTTCTGCCACACAATGAATATGACCAGTCAAACAGTCATTAGGTAATACTAATTTAATTGAAATTTTCAGTAACATATCAAAATGCAACTATTCTAACTTTCGTCAGACTGAGCTACTCTACAAAAATCTCAAGAATAATATGCACAAATATGAAACAATGGAATCACAACATCGTTAACGCCTAACTGGTATTGGGTCCATTAAGTATGAATGACTTGTCAATCAGGTCCCTTGGTTACGGTCAAGCTTGTCTGGGTTGGTCCCTTGTCCTTCTAGGGGGCTGTCCATGACACCCCAGACACAACGTATTACATGAGACCACAAGGACAAGGAGACAAAACCATTACCTGTGACCCAGTATGACTTTAATTAAGTTATACGTGTGCACAATTGCTTATGGCGTAATTTCTATATATAAGATACAGAAGAAGAGATAATTCTAATTTCTTATCAATTCCCAACCCCCCCTTCCACCCCTCATTTTAGCTACCTCTAATCCTTTGGTTATATATATTATTTATTCTATTTATTCCTTTCAGCTTTTTTTTTTCATTTGGTTTTTACCAATCTCAATTTGTTGCTAGTTGTGCATTCAATCTCATTCAGCCATAACTTTAAGCCTGCCAAGACAGTAATGCAAATTTTGTGAGCCCCACAGAGCATATTGGAGGGGGGGGAGCTCATATGGCTTCTAGTCCTCCTACCAGTGATTTTGTATTTCGCACGTGCAATAAATGAAACTCAAATTCCCGAGTCAATGATTAGTCACTTTTTAAAAGGAAATAAACTTAAAACATATTGTATGATCCAACTGATTACTGTTTTGAAGAAAATATGAAGTTTTGCTAGTATAAAAATAAAGAAGCACACAAACACAGGACACACAGAGATGACTTTGGATTAACAACTGACTGACTGGCCATGAGGTACCACCACCACCACCATGTGGCTAGGGCCAGCTCACATCCAAACAACAAAAAAGTGCCCCCCTCAAACATGCATGCCACAGACTTTCAACATACAACTATCTTCACTGAATACGACATAAAAACAGAATAACTAGAAATATCATACATACACACACACATACACATCAATGTTCAGTGTAGCAGTGCCACATGTACCATGTAGGAAGATGCTATCATAACCTGGTATACCAAGAAGGCACACGCAAGCCGTCTGAGAGTAGACAAGATCAGGCCCAGGAACTACATTATTACCTCCTTAATTAATGTGCTATATGGGGGCCAAGTCTCAACTGTGACAATCAGTCAGACGTCCTACCCATATGTATCTTCTGTTGCCCGCCCTGATACCAGAGATTTGGCTAAATGTTGGCTATCCAGGAGATATGGCTATTGTTAACTAATGAGCTAAGTGATACTGATACACATTAATTAATACAATACACTAAACTTGTGTATTGTGTAGGCAGTACAACACACACGCACACACACATATTACTACACATAGGCAGTACACACACACACATATTACTACACATAGGTAGTACAACACACACACACATATTACTACACATAGGCAGTACACACACACACATATTACTACACATAGGTAGTACAACACACACACATATTACTACACATAGGCAGTACAGCACACACACACATATTTCAGCGAAGCGAGCGGAGCTGACTCTCTAATGAGTCCGCGATATATATATATATATTTGTTTTTTTTTGTTTTTTTTTGTTAGGTCTAGGAATTGTTTTTGTTCTTGCATGGGCGTACGTGTGCACATTTTCTCCTACGCGCTTGCGCGGGCCGGGTAACCTTCTTAGCAACATTTTGTTTTGTTTACCCGCCGTACGAAGTAGCGATGCCCAGTGAAACAAATTCTGCGAAAGAGAGACAAAGTGTTAGAAACGCTCGGTCAAGAGCTTTGAGGCAGAGCCGGAGCCAGCAAATAAAATGTGGTACGGCTCTAACCATTAAATTAACAGTTTATAACACTTTTACAATAATATGTAGCTATCCACAGAGTCTCAGCATTTTAAGAATATCTGGCTGAGGGAACCAAAAGGTCTCAGCATATTTATACATTGGCTAGCAGTGAATGCTGTCACAACTATAAAGGAAATGAGCCAGAAAAGTATGTCCTCACTGCTGCAGCCATTATCTCTCAGAAGTTTTCGCTTGTATTTTATCTTCCATATCTATTCTGTGATCATCTATTCTTACTTCTGAGCCATCTTTACAACTCTGAGATGTGTCTTCTTGACATACCTGAGATGAACATTACATACCAGTGGTGTACAAAGGGAGGCTCAGGGGCTGGAGCTCCTCATAATTTTAGGGCACAATTTATGAGGTGATTTCCCACATGGAACACTTTTAGTGGGGTGGGGCCGAGTAAATTTACAATAAAAAATCCTCCCACATGAAAGTAACTAATCAGGAATCTATTCTCTGTATCAGGAATCTATTCTCTGTACTGCTCAGGATTGGACGAACTGCAACAGTTCAAACTTTGCCAAGGCATAGGGCCTCATGGGTCTACCCTATAACAGTGGGATATTTTTTAATTATATGAAATTTGACAGAAATTATCGACAATAGTTCACGTCGTGAGGTGTGTAAGTAGAAAGCTTAAATAGAATTCAATAGAAACACAAGGTTATGGTGTACAGCAAGGGTAAGAAAATGATATACAAAAATTGGCTTCTAAACTTCAGTGGTAGCCAGCATAGTATAGTGGTGAAGTCGAAAATGGTGATGGGGCTATTTCTTCAGATGCGAGCCTTGTAGCCACCCCCCCCTCCCCCTACACACACACACACTCACACACACACACTCACACACCCACACCCATACAGAACGTCTGCAAGCCATTTATCTTTTGTGTGTATAGCTGAAAATGATTATAGAGTCGAATTTATTATTATTATTATTATTATTATGTTTTTCTTCTTATGTTTTCATGATTACAATAATTTATAACATATTCTCAGAAGTAGATTCATGAGAAAACTCTTCACAAAGACACTTACTTCTCAACGGCTAAGGGTCATCTTTAATGCTGTATACAACACGCAGTTTATTGAGAACAACTCATAATTGGGTATATTTACAGTTGCTGCTGTGTGGCTTCATTAAATGGAGCTAACATGCTAGGAACTGAGTTTTTGACCTTAAATGTTTAGGCGAGTATTTTGCTCTGCGTTCATGTTACTATATCAACAAAAATGTTTATAGGCAAACCACAGTAGCCCTGTAACGGCTATTCAAAACACCTACTTCCTTTGGAAGCTTTGATAGTTGGTGGTAAAAGCTCATTTGGCGCAAAATGACTTGCTGGAGAGTTAGAAAGCTTGTTCTTACTTGAAAATTCATTATCCAATAGTCAGTGAAGTCACTAAAAGAATACACTGTAATGTTTTAATTACTAAGGCTCTGGTAAAATTTGAATTTTTGAGGAGTGTAAAGCGGCTAGCTTAAACTGACTGAATCCTTCGGTTTAACGATTCTTGGCAGTATCATAGAAGGAAATTTAATCGTTGACCCCTTGAAAGTCTACTATCCGCTGTCCAATAGCCAATTCAAGGCGAGAATACGGTGTAAGTCCTGTGCAGGTATATCCTGTGAAGAGTATGTATTATGTAGTGTGTAATAATGTTGTGTGTTACTAAAGAATAGCATGAATAAACGGGGACATTTTTTTTCAGTTTGCTTGCATTAAATTAGTGCTGAAGCAGATCACTATTTATAATAATACAAAACTGGATTTCTGCAGAACAGTGACAGACATCAGGTTTGTTTATCATTGATTGTGTAATGTGTATGAGTTTGTGTGAAGAGTTCTCTTTGCTCAGCTGCTATGTTTTGAAAGGAGCTGGGAGGTCAAAGGACATGTGGTGTAACACATTTTCCTATGAAGAGTGGAGTATTAGCACCTCTATCTGTATTTGTAATTTTCAGAGAGCAGAAAAGTAACTTTTATTACAGCTATTAGCTATTGAAGTAAATCAGAATTTAAAGTTTAACCTAAACTGATAGAAAGATAAAGGAAAAGCTTTAATTCAAACATGTATTATCAAAAACCAAGTTAATGTATAGCATTGACTAAACTGAAAATTTTCTAGAGTCAGTTGCTAAAGTTTCTAAATAACTAGCTACTATACTATATTTGTTCATTATAGGACAGAATTCTTTCTTATCTTGCAACCAGTACTCTGTACTTCCTCTTGCATGGTTTCCTTTCATAGGCTACAAATATGCACCCATCGCTGGGCGAAACACTCCCAGGTATAACATCCGAGCCACAATTAGCCTTGCCTACGTAGTGAAGGTCGTATGAGTCGTCACCTGCCTTCACAGCTCGGCGAGGAACTCGTCCTCTTCTGCGTAGTACCCAGTCAATGGTAACAGAATTGTTAGGATTGACCAATACTTCAAACTCTTGGTAATTAAATTCTTCTCCGTTGTAAGACACTGTAATGCTTTTTCTACTAGCCAGAACGTTTCCAATCATAAAAGAGCCGTCGATTTTGACACGACCGATGTACATTTCTTCTTCACTCTTGGTATCCCACCCTCCTGCAATGGCATCCTTAGGAACTTCACCTCCCTTCCATTCCACCCAACTCAAGCCATTCAGGAGTAAATGACGAGATCCTGCAAAATCCTGCTGGTTCTTGATTTTTTCGTCTCGCATTGCTGGAATTATTCCTTTCAAGAAAGCTGTGGAAAGCACATCATCAACAGTTTCCAAATTAGGATATTCATGGAGTGCCCATTTGACATACACCATAAATTCGTTCCAATCTACGAGGCCGTCAGAGTCCATATCGATGGCTTTTAAGGTTTGCTTGGCATCTGGACAATGGTAGCAAGAAATATAAGGAGCCATAAAAGCACCGTAAAAAGAATCAAATTCTAGACAGTTGTCGCCATACTGTTCTTCCCTGGCGTCCCATTCGTCCCAAGTAGCACGTATTTCCTCGATTAAACTCAGGTGATGCTGGTTTCGAATTTGCACAGCTGCAATTACTTCACTCATTTTTTCAGTTAACTTTCCTCCCGCTCGATCAAAAAGTAGCGCAATTCCCGCTGCGCTTTGATATTCTTCTTTACGGCTTTCCTTAACAAGATCATCTATCATTTTGGCTTTCATTTTTTGTGCTATTTCTGTGGTGAATTGATCATTCGGTCCAAACAAGTTAACCATCCGATCGACTATCATTTTTGGAGTGGCAAGTGACGTTATACGATTCGTGGTAGGTACGCCAAAAAATTTTGCTAAGTCGAAATCGCCTATTCCCAAAAAACCGAATACCAAATCTGCAGCGCGCTCCCCATAAACACATTGTTTAGGGGCAGGCATTTTCCCAGTGGTAATCTTTGTAACTTCTATGGCGGCGTTCCTCAGCTCGGTGCAATTGAATTTCTTCAATATTTTCTGGTTACCCAGGCGGACGAGATTCATCATGGTGACCGTTGAGCAAGCGTGTCCCATGGCCGCCCCTTCAACACAGAGACTAGCCCACACTCCGTCAGCACCCGCACTCAAGCAGTCCAGCGTTGAAGCCGTCTGTAGTTCCCATTTCTCGTGAATGTGAACTAATATTTTCCCGTCTTTCCACCCGTTCGCATCCATGACCCTTTTTATGCTACCCGTCCAAGCTTCGAATTCTTCGGGCAGGTATTCTCCCATAGGGTCTTCAAAGCACAGAGCAAACAGTTTCAGGTCATCAGGTAGCTGAGAAAGGTACTTGACCACCGCCAGCACTCTTTCTGGGGCTAATGTCATAGCCACAGGCAAATCGCGCAAGTTCAAAAGATTGCGACGGCAACCATCTTTGGGAATATTCTCTTTAACCCAAACGATCCTCTTCTTTAACAGCTTACAAATATCGTCAGTGGTAAATTTCACTTCCCAGTCGCAGTTATTATCTGCGAGATCCAGTTCGAAGAAGACGTTGCCAAGGCCAAATTTCTTATTCTTGGGCAAAGCCGCTGGTAAAGTCTCCGTGTCGTAAACACCGTTCTTCAGTGGTCCCGTTACTTCAGAAAAAGAGTATAGGTTGGAAAAATCTTCTTTTCTCTCTACCAGAAGCTTGCAAAAGGTGTCGTCTACTCGTGGCATGTTCGAAAAAGAGGCAACGACGATGTCTTTGATACCGCATTTCTTCACTTGTTCAAAAATAGCCAATTTATTCTCAACTGTGTGATGGCGCATTTGTCCGACCGTACTTTCTCGAATTGAGTTGTCTAGGCAAAAAAAGTCCAAGTTCTTCAGCCTTTGACGCTTTTTAAGATCAACTTCTTCTATTTCATCCTGTATGCGGCTGACTTCTCGCTCGATATCGTCCGTGACAGTAGGTTTGGGTTGAGCCATCGTTTCAAATTCGTTTAGTAATTTCTCACTAATCAATTATGAAACGGCTGCAGCAGGGAATTATACTATCTCCTTTTATATACGAGGCAACACCGCCACAACTTTACGCGCGCGTGAGATAAGCCTTATTAGTTCATGATCAACTCTACCAGAAAATTATAACCATTACAGGAAGTAAGACGTTATAAGAAGAAAAACATAATAATAATAATAATAACTAGTGATGTGCTTGAGCACAAATGGCGAGCGAGCCTCTCTAGTTAAGTTACATGAAACTACAGAATGTGATTAATTTTAACTCCAAACGCCCCAGCCACTAAAAAATGGGGAGTTTTTATTTTGTAGCTATAGACGGTAAAGGGATTTTAATGCCATAGTTACCACTCGCCGTTACTTAAAAAAAAAAACAATGCAAAAAATAACAGCAAGCATTTATACGGAATTACCACATACTCTATATGTATTAAGACATGCTTACTGCTGTAGTGGCCAGAAAAACAGTATAAAGGCAGCAATATATTTATTTGTTAGTTAAACGTTTACTTGATAGTTTCTCGCTCGCATTAGCAACAACAATTACAAAAATAGGGTGTTGTATTATGTACGATCTTTTTCAAACTTCTCTTACTGCATCCTGGGATATTTCTATTGATTGAAGGCTGCTAGGGATGAGTAAATTATGCGGTATATTCTTTTAGCATAACAGGCTACATTTGAGCATAATCCTTTTTGGAGAATATTTGAGCATAAAAGGCTACTTTTCCAGGCTGCTTTAATAGGCTACTAGCTCTTTCAATTGGATTGGCTTATACCAGCACAGTGAATTACAGAAGTCCTACAACAGGAAAAGCTCAGAATTCCAAAACCACGGTTGATACAAGCAAAGAAAATGAATAAGAGCTGTGGTTTTGGAGTCTGAAGTGCTTATTGCAAGGACTTCTGTAGTCCACTGTAACTTCATGAAACTACACTAAGAAGAATGCTATCCAGTAAACCATGCATATCAGACTATAGAGTCTGGACAGCCAAATAATGCCTCATGCACATGAATAGTACTGGAGCTGCAGGAAGAATTGCCATATTGGTCTTCTCTTTTCATGAAAGTTCTGTAGATCCAGCCTTTATAGGCAGCTTCTGAAAGGGTGTTTTCCCTTCTGAATAATTTATTCAATGACAAACAACAAAACTTCTTAAAGGACTATGGTGAAGCCTCCAACTCCCACTGATCAATACATGTCCAGCATAATGAAAAATAATAGGCACATTTTAAAAGCATAATAGGTAAAAAAAATAGTAGTAGTACAGCAAGATTACCTGACTAGCCAATGTTCTGGTGGTCAGATGGCCAGATAGTGTGAGGATTGTGTGAAGAATTCATAGTAGTACCTACGAGTTGTCAAGTAATGGAAACGCTAATTAGTAACTGCAGATACTGTATATTCTCTGAAAAACTAACTGCTTGACTATGACAATTCTAGTAACCTGATTATCACATCAAACTTCTCTTATTCCATTTTAAGTGTAGTAGCCAACATTGTAGAACTGAATATAAATCTGTCTTCTTGGAATTAAAGTCACATCTGTATACCAGGATGTATGGCTTTCTACTGCTCAACCATCAAAGGCTGATCCTACCACAACATAATTGCTTTGTTCCTTGAGTGAGTGAAATCCTGCACTTGGTCAGGATTTATGAGTTTTTATCTGTAAAAGTAGCTAAGCAGCCAATAATAATAGATAAAAGGACAGATGATACTGCAGATAATATGCATAGCCAAGAGTTCAAGCAAACATTTTAAATTCTTTATTGTTAAAAAACAAAGCCTCTTAAAAATGAATATAAATCTCATATACATCTAAATAATAATAATTAATTATTACATTATTTGAATTAAATAATTTACCACCATTTATTCCAGTTGGATTGCTTGATTCAATATAATTTTTGTAGTATATTATATACATTTGATTCTGCAATGAATTGAATGAACAGACACCAATTCACATAGAAATAGGTAGGTGGTTATCAAGCAATTTTTTAAAACAATAGTAGCATAAGTCTTCAGAGTTGACATATAAGCTACCATGTACTCAGAATGGTAACAATAAATAACATCCCATAGCATAATACACACCCACTCACTCTTGTTGCTGTATGTGTTGCCAGTGTGGTAGAATTTTTTAAGTTGAGGGCTAGAATATGGGGAGCCATATCAGGATCCCCTGGCTGGTGGCTTTATGAAGAAATCCCTGTAGTTTGAATTGTAGTAAGTCTGGGTTACTGGTTATTAACAGATAACATGATAATACACACACACATTCTCTGAAAATATGGACTGCTCATTGTCACTCAGTCTCCATTCCCATTGTGACCTTTACAAAAATAACCATATAAAGCACAGTAGTAATTTGACCTTTACAAAAATAAAGCACAGTAGTAAGTTGACTTTTTTCTTTTTTTTTTTGGTTATTTTTGTAAAGGTCAACTTACTACTGTGTTTTGTATGGTTATTTTTGTAAAGGTCAAATTACTACTGTGCTTTATATGGTTATTTTTGTAAAGGTCAAATTGCTACTGTGCTTTATATGGTTATTTTTGTAAAGGTCAAATTACTACTGTGCTTTATATTGTTTTTTCGTCATTTGTGTTTGGTTTGTTGCATTGTTTCGTTGTTATTATTTTTTGCCCAAACTGGTTTCACAGACTCCCTTCTGTGTTTTCATAGTTTCATAAAAAAATACATGGTACATATAAAGTCAGTAATTTGCCTCCCATTATCCTCCTCTGTTATACCCAGACCCTACCCCCCCCCCCCCCCCCCCCCCCCCCCCCCCCCCCCCCCCCCCCCCCCCCCCCCTCAATTTGGTAGATCTCCACCCTTGGTAAATATTAAAACATAGTAATGTTTGAATGTTATTTGAATGAATGGGCCACGTGGCCAGATGTCCACATATACATTTTATAATTATAAATTTGGTTCTGCAAGGAAATAAAAACAAATACAGCATCTGATAATTTATATGCAGATTATAATAATAATACAACCATTTTTAAAATAAATTATCAGAGAGTTAATATAAATGAATGACATCCTAAAGTTGTTCAGTACACACTCACTCTTGAACCATGTTAGAATTTTAGAAGTTGAGGGGATAGAGGAGCCATATTAGTGTAGTATGGTTACCTAGATGGCTAGATAATCTGATGGTCAGAAAGCCAGATAGAGTGAGGTTTGTGAAGAAATTCCTATACAGGCCAATTGTTGGCAAGAAGTGGAAAAGCAATATTAGTAACTACAGATACTGTAACTCTATTATACAAATTCTCTGAAAAATTAACTGCTTAACTATGGCAATTCTAGTAACCTCATTATCACATCTAACTTCTCTTATTCCATTTTAAGTGCAGTAGCCAACATTGTATAATTGAATATAAATCTGTCTTCTTGGAATTATAGTCACATCTGTACACCTAAAACTGAAGATAATGTACTTAAGAGTGCCAGCAAACATTTTTAATTCTGTATTGTCAAAAATAAACTTCTTAAAAAGAGAAGATTAATCTCATAGACAACAACAAGTTTAATAGAGACATAGGTTTAGAGCTTCCAGGATGCTGGCAGTCTGTGATAAGTGAAAATCACTCTTTAGGATAATAAACAGTAAGCGTACCCTCCAGTAATCTTGCCGTTTACATTGTGTTTACTGTATCACCACAGAGAGTACGACCTCAGTTGACCCATGAAGAGGACTTCAGCAAGGAGTCAAATCGTCGGGTTAAGTTTTAATTGATACAATATTGGCCGTTAGAATGAGAAAATTTATTTCAGCCCAGAATGACTGAATCATTAATAATAATAATAATAATAATAATAATAATAATAATAATAATAATAATAATAATAATAATAACACTGGGGGAAAAATTGAATGAAGTGCAAGATAGAGTGTACTACTCTCAAGCCTGTCTTGCACTCATCATGAAACTTCAGGGGTTATGAAGGAAGACGGCAGAATAGTACCCTAACTCCTGCACTTGGGAAATTAAAACAAGTTTCAGAAAGTGTGCAGGATGTGACCGAACTGTGCACAAATCCTGTGGCAGGAAATCCCAGTACTGCAAGTACCAATAAAACACATCTTTTATCAGTAGTTGGTGCAGCCTATGAATTTAATTTAACAGCTCAATTTACTAGGTTGCTACAGTCTTTTTAGCCAGATGACCAAATAAGGTCATGGTCCTGGTGTGAATTGTATACCTAGTATTAATTAACTTTGTGAATTAGTAAATAGTAAGATAAATGTCCTCCATGAACATATCTACTGCTTTACTATGGCATCTGAGCTAATTCTAGTAACTTCATTGTCAATTTTTATCTTCTCTTATTTCCTATAAAGACAGTATCCACATACAGAGTATCATTCAATTTACATTAAATAAGCAATGAAATGGAAAACCGCAACAAAAGTACTTAACTCATTAACTACTGAATTGTGGGAGTCACTATTTTACAAACAACTTAATACAATTAAAAAACACAAAGATTTCATTCAATTAAAGAACCACAAACATATTATATTATTTAACGCTGAAGTAAGTCTTAATTTTCAGATTTTGAACGTTCGCAAGCTATGAGGCTATATACAAATTCTTACTGGCAATGTGAGGAAAATTTTTCCCACATTGAAAATATCCAGCACCTGCCACGCCCATTTTTTGTGCATATGTTGACTTTCATCAAACTTTTCCCAACATAAATGATATTGTTACAGAAAGTAATAATAGTGGTGTGCTTGAGCACAAATGGCGAGCGAGCCTCTCTAGTTAAGTTACATGAAACTACAGATTGTGATTAATTTTAACTCCAAACGCCCCAGCCACTAAAAAATGCGGAGTTTTTATTTTGTAGCTATAGACGGTAAAGGGATTTTAATGCCATAGTTACCACTCGCCGTTACTTAAAAAAAAAAAAACAATGCAAAAAATAACAGCAAGCATTTATACGGAATTACCACATACTCTATATGTATTAAGACATGCTTACTGCTGTAGTGGCCAGAAAAACAGTATAAAGGCAGCAATATATTTATTTGTTAGTTAAACATTTACTTGATAGTGTCTCGCTCGCATTAGCAACAACAATTACAAAAATAGGGTGTTGCATTATGTACGATCTTTTTCAAACTTCTCTTACTGCATCCTGGGATATTTCTATTAATTGAAGGCTGTTAGGGATGAGTAAATTATGCGGTATATTCTTTTAGCATAACAGGCTACATTTGAGCATAATCCTTTTTGGAGAATAATTGGGCTATACTTTAATAGGCTACCAGCTCTTGCAATTGGAATGGCTTATACCAGCACAGTGAATTGCAGAAGTCCTACAACAGGAAAAGCTCAGAATTCCAAAACCACGGTTGATACAAGCAAAGAAGCTGAATAAGAGCTGTGGTTTTGGAGTCTGAAGTGCATATTGCAAGGACTTCTGTAGTCCACTGTAACTTCATGAAACTACACTAAGAAGAATGCTATCCAGTGAACCATGCATATCAGACTATAGAGTCTAGACAGCCAAATAATGAATGTCAATGCCTCATGCACATGAATAGTACTGGAGCTGCAGGAAGAATTGCCATATTGGTCTTCTCTTTTCATGAAAGTTCTGTAGATCCAGCCTTTATAGGCAGCTTCTGAAAGGGTGTTTTCCCTTCTGAATAATTTATTCAATGACAAACAACAAAACTTCTTAAAGGACTATGGTGAAGCCTCCAACTCCCACTGATCAATACATGTCCAGCATAATGAAAAATAATAGGCACATTTTAAAAGCATAATAGGTAAAAAAAATAGTAGCACATAGTACAGCAAGATTACCTGAACTGACTAGCCAATGTTTTGGTGGTCAGATGGCCCAGATAGTGTGAGGTTTGTGTGAAGAATTCATATGTGTGTGTGTGTGTGTGTGTGTGTTGTACTGCCTATGTGTAGTAATGTGTGTGTGTGTGTGTGTGTGTGTGTGTTGTACTGCCTATGTGTAATGTGTGCAGGGGCGTCGGAACTACTGCGGCCAGTGCGGCCATGGCCGCACCAATATTTAACAAATTAGGGGGCGTGTTTCTTACCGGGGCTTCCCTTACTAGATCTTGTGGTAGTTATTGGTATGGCTTCAGGTAGTTTGGCGGGGAGTAAATGGCCAGTATCGAGCGCTTTCGAAGATATCCCAGAGACTCCACATCAGCCTTGACCGTCCTTTAGCTTTCCAAAGCGATCTTTTGAAAAAACCAACGTAGTCCAAAGATCCTTCCAGCATTGTTGGTTTGCAAAATGGCCGTTTTTGCATTACCAGGAGTCTAATGATGTGTTTTTTTGCCACACATGCTTGAGAATGTTTAAAGAAAATAAAGCTAAGACTGCAACAAAAGCAGAGCAAGCATTTGTAAGTGTTGATTATTGTAGATTCAGTTTATTTTTTGTTTGCAAATCAAAATGTCTTATGTTTGCTTTTGTGTCTACTATCTATGTAGCTATGATAATATATATATTGAAAAAATAATAACTACTTTAATTTAATATGTATAGCTACTTACTAATTAAATCATTTGCATTGTTAACATAATTAAAATGGGCTTATACTTGATCGCTGGAGTAACATTAGTGGGTTATTCAATATTCCATTTTTATTAGGTATGCAAGGATATTCGAACTGGAAAGATGCCGCTGTTAGGATTCGTAATCATGAGCTTAGTGCTTGCCACTCTATTAATCATATTTATTTTAAGTAATGAGTGGGTGTGGTAAAGTAGGTGTGGTTTAGTAGCCGCACCAATCCAATTTGGCTTCCTACTCCCCTGGTGTGTGTGTGTGTTGTACTGCCAATGTGTAGTAATATGTGTGTGTGTGTGTGTGGGTGTGTGTGTTGTACTGCCTATGTGTAGTAATGTGTGTGTGTGTGTGTGTGTGTGTGTGTGTGTTGTACTGCCTATGTGTAGTAATGTGTGTGTGTGTGTGTGTGTGTGTACTGCCTATGTGTAGTAATGTGTGTGTGTGTGTTGTACTGCCTATGTGTAGTAATGTGTGTGTGTGTGTGTGTGTGTGTGTTGTACTGCTATGTGTAGTAATATGTGTGTGTGTGTGTGTGTGTGTTGTACTGCCTATGTGTAGTAATGTGTGTGTGTGTGTGTGTGTGTTGTACTGCCTATGTGTAGTAATGTGTGTGTGTGTGTGTGTGTGTGTTGTACTGCCTATGTGTAGTAATGTGTGTGGGTGTGTGCTGCCATGTGAGTTGTGTGTGTTAGGTTGTACTGCCTATGTGTAATGTGTGTGTGTGTGTAGTAGTGTACTGCCTATGTGTAGTAGTGTGTGTGTGTGTGTGTGTTGTACTGCCTATGTGTAGTAATGTGTGTGTGTGTGTGTGTTGTGTTGTACTGCCTATGTGTAGTAATGTGTGTGTGTGTGTTGTACTGCCTATGTGGAGTAATGTGTGTGTGTGTGTTGTACTGCCTATGTGTAGTAATATGTGTGTGTGTGTGTGTGTGTGTGTGTTGTACTGCCTATGTGTAGTAATGTGTGTGTGTGTGTGTGTTGTACTGCCTATGTGTAGTAATGTGTGTGTGTGTGTGTTGTACTGCCTATGTGGAGTAATGTGTGTGTGTGTGTGTTGTACTGCCTATGTGTAGTAATATGTGTGTGTGTGTGTGTTGTACTGCCTATGTTTAGTAATATGAGTGTGTGTGTGTGTGTGTGTGTGTGTGTGTGTTGTACTATTAATCACAATCTGTAGTTTCATGTAACTTAACTAGAGAGGCTCGCTCGCCATTTGTGCTCAAGCACACCACTATTATTACTTTCTGTAACAATATCATTTATGTTGGGAAAAGTTTGATGAAAGTCAACATATGCACAAAAAATGGGCGTGGCAGGTGCTGAATATTTTCTATGGGAAAATTTTTCCTCACATCGCCAGTAAGAATTTTTATATAGCCTCATAGCTTGCAAACGTTCAAAATCTGAAAATTAAGACTTACTTCAGCGTTAAATAATATAATGATATGTTTGTGGTTCTTTAATTGAATGAAATCTTTGTTTTTTAATTGTATTAAGTTGTTTGTAAAATAGTGACTCCCGCAATTCAGTAGTTAATGAGTTAAATATTTTTGTTGCGGTTTTCCATTTCATTGCTTATTTAATGTAAATTGAATGAGACTCTGTATAAGGATACTGTCTTGATAGGAAATAAGAGAAGATAAACTTGACAATGAAGTTACTAGAATTAGCTCAGATGCCATAGTAAAGCAGTAAATATGTTCATAGAGGACATTTATCTACTAATTACTAATTCACAAAGTTAATTAATACTAGTTATACAATTCACACCAGGACCATGACCTTATTTGGTCATCTGGCTAAAAGGACTGTAGCAACCTAGTAAATTGAGCTGTTAAATTAAATTCACAGGTTGCACCAACTACTGATAAAAGATGTGTTTTATTGGTACTTGCAGCACTGGGATTTCCTGCCACAGGATTTGTGCACAGTTTGGTCACATCCTGCACACTTTCTGAAACTTGTTTTAATTTCCCAAGTGCAGGATTTAGGGTACTATTCTGCAGTCTTCCTTCATAACCCCTGATGTTTCATGATGAGTGCAAGACAGGCTTGAGAGTAGTACACTCTATCTTGCACTTCATTCAATTTTTTCCCCAGTGTTATTATTATTATTATTATTATTATTATTATTATTATTATTATTATTATTATTATTATTATTATTATTAATGATTCAGTCATTCTGGGCTGAAATAATTATAATAAAAGCAAATTTTCTCATTCTAACGGCCAATATTGTATCAATTTTAACCCGACGATTTGACTCCTTGCTGAAGTCCTCTTCATCATGGGTCAACTGAGGTCGTACTCTCTGTGGTGATACAGTAAACACAATGTAAACGGCAAGATTACTGGAGGGTACGCTTACTGTTAATTATCCTAAAGAGTGATTTTCACTTAGCACAGACTGCCAGCATCCTGGAAGCTCTAAACATATGTCTCTATTAAACTTGTTGTTGTCTATGAGATTTATATTCTCTTTTTAAGAAGTTTATTTTTGACAATACAGAATTAAAAATGTTTGCTGGCACTCTTAAGTACATTATCCTCAGTTTTAGGTGTACAGATGTGACTATAATTCCAAGAAGACAGATTTATATTCAATTATACAATGTTGGCTACTGCACTTAAAATGGAATATAGTCTGGTGGCTTAGTGAAATTACCGTTTTTTGGTGGACAAAAGGATCAAATTTTGCATGAAATTTTCTTTCAACTTCATAAATATTATTAGCCTAGGAGCCCCACCCAAAATTTTTAATTAAGCCCACTAATTAAAAATGGCCGCCAGAGCATTTATTGTTATTTATGCTTTAAATATTCTGTTTTTAGAAGCAATATTATTATGCAAGAATTATTGTATAGCTAGTTAACATGTTAAATTTCAAGTTTAAAACATAGATTGATAATAATTGAATATTTATGGCTGCATTAGCAACTACACAGTGGTGAGCAGCATACATTAACTTTGGCACAATTATATCTACTGTAATCTCCTTTGCAGGCACACTTAAAAAAACTTCTGGTATGCTAAGCCAGACCAGTTCTCAACACCGTGCAGCAGCAATTTTTGACCAAATTCACTTGGATTTGAAATTACTTGGTGGGGTTGAGTGCAAGAAGTCCATATTCCAGCCTGGTATAATACTATGTTAATGTTTAGGCTCTTACAGCTAAACAATTCCTCTCTGGCCCCATCACTGAACTCAAACTGATCTCATCCTATAGCACAACTGTTAATCTTTCTATCTTTTGAAAGTGATTGGAGCTGCAAGGTAATGCTGCTTGCTTCCAGAAAGTGATATTTATAACTGAGGTCTAATTTCACCAGGGTTTGCACTATAAGAAACTGAAAAAGGCTGATTCCAGTTCCATAAAATGACTTACTGCAGTTGTTGAGTTGGGGTTATGGTCAAAATTATCCAGAGCACCAACAGTGAATAATCTATCCGTAAGACAGGCCGGGGCCACAACTCCTTCTTTTTATTATTCAGATACTGCTGCAGCTATCATACTTTCAATTTGTAAACTTTGTCATATGAAATACAAATTCACATGTGATAAGTTGTTCAATGAGTTTCTTGCTCCAAGCCATGTGGTGAACGTTTAGACCAATGTAAATGGGAAGAGGTGGCTCAAGATCAGAGGAATGCCTTGTTTCATGGTACAAGATTCAGAAGCTTTCTTATGTGCTAAAATGACTTGACCTACAGTTAGTCATGCCTGAGTTTCACATCGCCCTTGGTCTTTCAAATTAGTACCATTGAAAATTAAAGGAATATGATATATGAGCTTGAGGCTTATTATTCATCGTATGTTGCTATTGGCAGCAAAAGTAGAAACTTGTAAGAATTACTTTCTTCAGACGTTTTTCACAAAAAAATGCAGTTGTTAACTTTTACTACTCTTGCTGGGTGGTCTCTCTTCGTTGTAGTCATCTACACTCTTGTATTTATGTTTCCTTGCTTGTTCTGTTTGGAACTATTAAACTTTAAATGATGAGATTTGTGCCAAGATGCACTTGACAACAAAATCTAATGCACTTGTACTGCCACTAAAAGAAACACATGCAGGAAGGGCATCAGGTCCCTCAGCTCAGCTATGCTGCCTAAAAATCCTTCTCCACATTTTCGCAACTACTTGTCCATTGGTCGTCATCATGTGTCATTAATCCTGCCGACAAATGACACATAGTTTCCAATCTAACTCCATGTAATACTCCACATAGCACAGTTGCATGGACCTAGCCCGACACCAAAGGATGGTTATGTAATGGCTTAGTTTTTACTACTTCACACTCTAATTGTGAGTGTTTTCCCTATAAGTGACAATTTTTCACACTTGTTATTACTTTGATTCACCAAACTCCAAACAGTTGTCCGATATTATTTTTGATTGGCAGCCATCTTGCTTTACGAACGCGTTTCATGAGGGCTCCTAGGCTAAAATTCTTTAGTAGGCCCTAAGGAACAACCATACAAAATTTTATGCTTTTGTCCAATGGAAACTGGTAAACTTGCATAATGACCCTAAGCCACCTGACTATTAAGGGGTACTGCTATGCTATAGTCTCACTCTCAACTGACCAACGAAAATTCTCTTTTTTTCAAAGATTCTTATTGTTCATTGAATTTATTTAACTCACCTAATATCACTTAACAGAATAAAGATCACTGACGTTATTTGTACACACTGCTTCCATCCACATCCATACTTTATTTCTATATAAATAATGCACTGGAAAGAAAGAGCTTACTATGAGTGAATTATTAATAAATAAGCAAAGCACTACACTAATTAAGGACAGGGTCTACCACAAATTCAAGGAAACAAGACAGAAACTTCCCAGATACACCTGGTATTGTAAACCTACACTATATGGAAGTGGTCCTTAATGGCATTTCCTTCTTACAAACTGACATTGCACAAAGCTTACTCAGTGTTATTGTTAGGGGATAGCTAGATTGGTGTGTGGTGTGTGGAATTGAAGAGTGAAAGGGGATACTAAATAGATGTCGATGAGGTGTATTTCCATAGATATTATGATAAACCCAGAAATTGTGTATATTACTATGGTTTTTCAAAATCATCATCTAAAATTGCAATATTAACTAGTAGCAATTACGTACATTTTCAGAGGACATCACTTAAATTGAGTAATAATGATGTAGTTAGAATAAATATTATATATATATAATATATATTTCCGTCATTGCCAATGGAGTGTGCCATGATGTCAGAGAGAAATTAGTTCACATTAAGGTCAGGGTCTACCACAAATTCAAGGAAACAAGACAGAAACTTCCCAGATTCACCTGGTATTGTAAACCTACACCATATGGAAGTGGTCTTTAATGGTATTTCCTTCTTACAAACTCACATTGCACAAAGCTTACTCAGTGTGGTTGTTAGGTGATAGCTAGATTGGTGTGTGGGATTAAAGAGGGAAAGCGGTTACTAAACAGATGTAGAGGAGGTGTATTTCCGCAGATATTATGATAAACCCACTAATTGTGTATATTACTATGGTTTCTCAAAACCATAGTTATCATATTATCTAAAAATGGCAATATTTAATATTAGCAATTACGTACATTTTCAGAGGACATCACTTAAAGTGAGTAATGATGATGTAGTTAGAATATTGGAATGATGATTAAGTGGTTATTAAGCGAGAAATTAGATCACTGACGTTATTTGTACACACTTGTTCCATCCACATTCATACTTTATTTCTATATAAATAATGCACTAGGAAGAAAGAGCTTACTATGACTGAATTATTAACAAATAATCAAAGCACTACACTAAATGAGTAGGCCTGCTTACCAAAATATTCTTAGGATATCACTTGTGCTATTAACTTGCATGTGTACATACATAATTATTAAATATAAAACTGTCAATTTTCCACATGATAAATTTGCTATTAATGTAACAATGTTCATAACAAATTTTTGTATAATAGTTAAGTATTTATCAGTGTAGCTATATTGCAGAGTCGGATCCAGCCTAAGGACGGGGAGTGACCCAACTACATTTAGGTCAAACAAACAAATTATTAAGTATAAAATGATTGGTCATATACTTTATGAATGAAGAGCAAAAAATATTGGTAAACAATTTTGCTATGAACTCGCTAAATTGCTGGTATTGATACTCTTGTACATTATAATTTTCAATCCACTTGGTTTAAAGGTGTGTGGAGATGCAGGATATGCGTAACGTTAAGTTTTGGTTGTAAGTGGAAATTAACTTTGTGAGGTCTTCGTAAATTTAGTGCTGCCACCAAGTCCTTGACTCCCTCGAAGCAAGACCTTTTCAACGAATTGAGTTGAATTTTGAATACAATTAAATTGGAGTATAGCACAAGAACTGACAAACACACAAAGTAACATTGCTTTTATAGGAGTGAATGCAAGTATATAATTAGAATAAGAGAATATTTCATACTCACATAATTCATGAACACTTAATTTACAAGTAGCATTGACTTACACATACACACACATACATACAATGTCCATTTATTGTTATGCATATGCCTACAGTGTGAATGACCCTTTATAGTCTCCCCTGGATCCTCCCGTTTATTTTCCTCCATAGCAGGAACAACAAATTTCTAGCAGTGCTACCAAAATTGAGAATCATACAGGTTGATCACTAGACACTTAGGAAAGTAATTCCTTAATCTTAAACTTGGCTACACAAGCTGTGGGTATCACTAATGATAAGTAGTAGTGTTCAGAACAGGAATAAAAAGTGCTGGATTGGACTGAAATTTGGATTCCGTTTGACGTTTCTTTAAAACAAAAAAAATTATTGCTAGTAGTTTCTTTGAAAATCAAATGAGCATTTCTGCACATTAAGTGGTAGTGGAAGCAATTTCTTTCTTTTATTAACTTTAATTTATTATTCATGCACTCTTTATTAATCCAACTCTTCTAAGATTCTTGTGACATTTTACATCCTGTGGTAAACAATAACATAAATTACCATCATACAGCTCATTGTTAACAAGTTCCACAGGGTATGTCAGGCACCACCTGGAGTCCACTCACATAATGTAGGTTTCCATCCACACACACACTTCATGCATTCACTTTCTCAAAGTAATTTGTTTTATTTAAAGCCAATATCATCAATATAAACAGCAAAATCAAAAAGATCCAACATATCCCATATTAGCTAGCTATTATAAAACACAAGAGCTACCAATATTTAAGTTCATATAATATAATTAATCTATTGAAGATAGTTCAAAGTCCAGTCCATCGAGTTCTTGATATTTACTGAGCCTTCTCAATACTACGAAGACTGTCATTAGGAAAGCCCATAGCATCTGGAGTGGGATAATTGTCTGGACCTAGAGTCCTAAATGGGCCTGCATATTCAGGTTGTGTGAAAAGCTTCCAGCGACCTCCACTGATGATAATGGACGATGCTCCCCCAACATTAATATGAGCTGCAGAGTCTGACAGAGGTTGTTCTTTGCCACAGTAGTCGTTGTGCTGATAGACTGTGACTCCCTCACTTCCAAAACTCTCCACTTTTCGAATACTTGCTGGAGGAAACTTAAAATCGATGGCTCCTGAGTCTCCCTGCGTCAAGAGTTGCACATTGTCACTTCCCCAGGAGCTGGGATTGTAATCAGGATAACGGTAAGCAATCCACTGTCCTTTATCAACCACAGCAGAGAGATAAGAACTTGTTAGATTGGCATCATTTTCCATCAAGACACTCTTCAAACCAGCTGCATCTGTCTGTGTATAGAGCACTATTCTGGCTGCCATGGTTCTTTTTCTCTACTTCTGTTTCGTACCTTGTTGCTGAATTTGAGGAGTAGCACAGGATGTAGATAACCAAAACTATTGCCTCTTTATATACTCATGAATTTGCAAAAAAATTCATATTGCCAGATGTACTCATCACTGTGGTCTAGACAGAATCCTGCAAACAAATTAAATGAAGATAATCTATTCCTAGAGTTTCACTTACTGGTAGAGTAAATTTGATAATTGAGTTATGTAGTGGGAAGGAAACCACTCTAATCCCCATTTAATCATTGGAAATCTGTAGTATAATTTTGTGACAGGTGCTGCCACATAATATGACAGTTAAGAACATTTACTTATGTGTGGTCAAGTATTTTATTCAATATTAGGGATTAAGAGGAAGAATAACATAATTTTTGAGCATAATTCAAGAAGCTATAATTATGGCAAAATGCTATGCATAGCTCACTTGTCATTTGTGCGCTGAAGCAAACCACACGTGAGGAATAAGTTTGAAAAGCACGTACACTTCTTGAATATGAGCAGACATAAAAAGCAGCAAAATACCAATGGCCTCTTCAAAATGTACGTAACTTTTAAACCATTAGGATTCAGATCCATAGTACTCAAATGTATTCAATCTTTTAACTCAAAAAAATCACTAAGTTACCATAGCAATAACTTAACATTATTATTTAATGTGCAAATATTTCAATGAAGTTTACTTTTACAATCAATCAAGACTGTAGAATTATGCAACTCCCCATGTGATGTTTACAAACCAGAATGCAGTAGTGACGAGTTATATGCATAGAATCAATACACATGATTTCTTACCACCATAGCACACATACACAATTTTTATTTATTGTTAAGCTTATAAAAATATAGTACATGGTGATGACTTTGAAAATAGCAATGAAGAACCTAGAATTGAACCAGGCACAATTTTTTGTAATGTAACATTGAGAATAATCTCCAGCAATGGCTTAAAAAATAGGTGAGTTCAATGAGGATCAAAGTACCCACATGTACTAGCTTTATGGCACCACATACTCCATATCTCTCATGAGTTTAAATAAAAGGCAATTTTAAATTCATTTGTGTATTTTATATCTATACCCTCCAAAATATTAATGAAACAACCTCAATTTATTTTGATTCCACTTTCCATTTTTTTACAAAAAAGTGCAAGGCAAAATGAGTTTGGAGTTTAAAAAATAACGATGAGATTTATTTGAACAAATAACCTTAGTAATTTACCCAAATTATTGTGTCTGTGGCCTGTGAACTACGCTACTATGTTTAAGCCTATTATATATTAATTTATTTGCAGGTTTATGACTCTCAAAGCTTAATGTCTAACTTCAAAGCCAATTTTAACAACAGACGTTACAAATATCCTGCATGTTTTCCTTGTATTTGTGGCAGACCCAAGTCTTCAATGGCTTCTTACAAGGTCTCATGTCTCAATGTGATTCATCATCAAAGCTGATTCCTAGCAATAGGTGCTGGTTGGTCTGGTTAATTTCTAAAGTTTCTTCTTCTTGAGAAAATCAAATAAGAGTGTTCAAATGTGCATTATAAAACGTCACTTGCAATCTCTCAACTTCTTGGTGACACAAAGCATATACTAAAAATTCTATTGTAATGAGAAACTGTATTTAGTCAGTTTAATTAAGACCATTATTGTTAAAATATTATTTATATTATAATAAAACACATCTAACTTCTTCAAAGACTTTCTGTGGTAGTGCAAGGTGGGAACATTGTGTATAGACTACTTTTGACATCTATGCGTAAGAGGGTTATAGTAGTCGTCCTGTCTGTCTGTTTGTCTGTCTCTGCCACACACTCTGATTTTGGAGATTACTGACAATTAACCGTTGATTTAGGTATGAATGTACTCAGGACAAAGATTTATTGTATTCTTTTTTTCCCTCTCTGATCAGTTTTATGGAGTACACTTTTCTCAATTTATTGCTATTATCCATTTGGCACATGTTGTAGGAACCCTGTACCAACAATTATCATCTCTGTCAGCTGATTATAAATTCTCTGACTGCAGAGTATGTGAACAGATCATAAGTTTCTGTATGGCATTGTAAATAAATGAACATTTAAACTTCCATAGATTTTGAATTGAGTTTAACATTCATGATTGCATTCCCATTTAACACATTAATCTGAAAAGCATTTTGAGTCTTTATAGAACTTATACATATTCTGTCCTCACTAATATTGGAATGATGGTTAAGTGGTTAGTAAGCGAGAAGTTAGATGACTGACGTTATTTGTACACACTGGTTCCATCCACATTCATACTTTATTTCTATATAAATAATGCACTAGGAAGAAAGAGCTTACTATGAGTGAATTATTAACAAATAAGCAAAGCACTACACTAAATGATTAGGTATAATGCTTACCAAAAAAATGAGGATTTCACTTGTGCTATTAACTTGCATGTGTACATACATATTATTAAATATATAACTCCATTTTCCACATGATAAATTTGCTATTAATGTAACTATGTTCATAACAAATTTTTGTATAATAGTTAAGTAATTATCCCTGTAGCTATATTGCAGAGTTGGATCCAGCCTAAGGACAGGGAGTGACCCAACTACATTTAGGTCAAAACAAACAAATTATTGAAGTATAAAATGATTTGGACATGTACTTTACGAATGAAGAGCATATAATATTGGTAAACAATTTTGCTATGAACTAGCTAAATTGCTGGTATTGATACTCTTGTACATTATAATTTTCAATCCACTTGGTTTAAAGGTGTGTGTGGGTGCACGATAAGCGTAATGTTAAGTTTTGGTTGTAAGTGAAAATTAACTTTGTGAAGTCTTCGTAAAATTAGTGCTGCCACCAAGTCCTTGAGACTTAACCCCCTTGCTTCTAAGCAAGACCTTTTCAACGAATTGAGTTGAATTTTGAATAAAATTTTAAATTGGAGAATAGCACAAGAACTGACAAACACACAAAGTGACATTGCTTTTATAGGAGTGAATACAAGTACAATAAGAATAAGAGAAGATTTCATACTGACATAATTCATGAACACTTAATTTAAAAGTAACATTAACTTACACATACACACACATACATACAATGTCCATTTGTTCTTATGTAGGCATGTGCCTACAGTGTGGATGGCCCTTTATAGGTTGTGTGGGCGTCCTTTCTCTCGTCCAGCAGATTAGGAGGTAGTGGCGGCTTAGCTAGGCTAGGGCACTTAACTTAAACCACTTTCAGTTCAGAATAAGGTTAAACTATAATAGAGATAAGAGGACAGGTATGAGCGGAGAGAGATTAGACGTTAGAGTGGAGGCGCATAGTGTGCACCTATAAACGAAATGAGATTGACAGAATGCGGTGGTTGATATGAATCTCATTACCGTTCCCGGCGATGAGATATGGTAAAGTGTGGTGATGCGTGACATTAGAACTCTAAACAGATGAAAGGCTTGTACAGGTAAGATAAAGATTAGAAATAAACTGAGAAAGGGCAGAATACATCAGATAAACATACGAGACATAATTATTGTTCAGTTACAGCTTGTGTGTGAGAAGAGTCGGGCGGGCTTGTTAGATCCTCTGTTCGGGTGTGGATCCCGAACATAGGTATCCCCTGCATGTTTTCCTTGTATTTGTGGCAGACCCAAGTCTTCAATGGCTTCTTACAAGGTCTCACTTACTGGAAGAGTAAATTTGATAATTGAGTTATGTAGTGGGAAGGAAACCACTCTGTAATCCCCTTTTAACCATTGGAAATCTGTAATATAATTTCGTGACAGGTGCTGCCACATATGACAGTTAAGAACATTTACTTATGTGCTACAGAAGTTATCAATACTCAGGAAATTGAGGTAAGTATATAGTAATTCTATATTCTCAACTCCATATTCTCAATTCCATATTTGTTGGCTTAAATTACAAATAATAACACTGATTTTTTGTTTATTGTAGCTGAGAATTTGTTCAAGAGTTACTGGTAATTGAGATTATCAGAATGGCAGATGTTTACTACAAAAGTTAACAAATCGGGTAAGAGAGTGATTTTGTATTTGTTTGCTGAAATAAAAGGTCATAACTGCTATTATAGTGTTTGCATGAACCAAGCTAAAACATAGTAACAATTTAATACTTATTTTTATGTTACCTAACTATGAGGCTCGCTCGTCATTTGTGCTCAACTCAGTTGTACAAAAATAAAACGGCAAGAATATTTTTTCAAAATTTTAGCTCATAAATATAGAATTTTGTACTCACCTCAGTTTTTCTTAGTAGTGGTGGCTCTAGTAATTAGGAATTCTGACTGTCTGAATAGTCCGTTGACAACCCAACCAACAAGCATTATATTACTGTATTACTATTATTATTATTATTATCATTATTATTCATTAGATGTATTCTCTCTCTTTCACAGGCTTTTTTAAACAATACAGAATTTAAAATATTTGGTCGCCACTGGGAATCAAACCCAGGACCACTTGTATAATGCACAAGCACTCTGCTACTGAGCTATGACAACCAGTCAGCAAACAAACACTCCAATTCAGTATTTATACTGTTAAGGGTGCTCACACACTCTTTGAGCCCGAAAAACCGCCAAATAGGCCACGGTTGCTAGGGCCTGTTAAACTTACTTCTGCTTTTTCCCCCGAATTATTTTATTTATGCAGGCCAGCAAGTACTGCTAGGAGAAAGCACCTACCGAGAATGAAGACTGGAAGTCGATCGCATCTCAAGAAATACCCCGTCACCATTTTGGACTTCTTGGCAATACTGCACGGCTACCGCCGTAGTTTAGAAGCTGATTTTTTGTATATCATTTTCTTACCCGTGCGTGCATGCCATAACGTTGAGTTTTTGTTGAATTTGATTTTACTTTTTAACCATAGCAGTTAGTCCATTCCTGAGCAGTACGCAAGATAAGATTCTAGATCCATTACTTTAGAGCGCGAGAATTTTTTATTGTAAGTTGACTCCCCCGCCCTATCAGTACGCGCGCGTAGAGTGGTGAGTGAGGCACAGCTAGCTACATTTCACGGGCAGTAATTTGTTACTGAGTGGGGCGTGACTTTGTGGTAGATATAACGCGCTACTATTCAGCTACTTCCTTTTGAGAGGGTTTACGTTTGTGGTGATGTGGGAGTGCGCTACTAAAGGCGCCCAGGCGTTGCTATGTGTAAGCACCCATACCCTTAGGGGTACTGCTATGCTATAGTCTCACTCTCAACTGACCAACGAAACTCACCTAATTTATCACTTAACAGAATAAAGATCACTGACGTTATTTGTACACACTGCTTCCATCCACATCCATACTTTATTTCTATATAAATAATGCACTGGAAAGAAAGAGCTTACTATGAGTGAATTATTAATAAATAAGCAAAGCACTACACTAACTAAGGACAGGGTCTACCACAAATTCAAGGAAACAAGACAGAAACTTCCCAGATACACCTGGTATTGTAAACCTACACTATATGGAAGTGGTCCTTAATGGCATTTCCTTCTTACAAACTGACATTGCACAAAGCTTACTCAGTGTTATTGTTAGGGGATAGCTAGATTGGTGTGTGGTGTGTGGAATTGAAGAGTGAAAGGGGATACTAAATAGATGTCGATGAGGTGTATTTCCATAGATATTATGATAAACCCAGAAATTGTGTATATTACTATGGTTTTTCAAAACCATCATCTAAAATTGCAATAGCAATTACGTACATTTTCAGAGGACATCACTTAAATTGAGTAATAATGAGGTAGTTAGAATAAATATATATATATATATAATATATATTTCCGTCATTGCCAATGGAGTGTGCCATGATGTCAGAGAGAAATTAGTTCACATTAAGAGCAGGGTCTACCACAAATTCAAGGAAACAAGACAGAAACTTCCCAGATTCACCTGGTATTGTAAACCTACACCATATGAAGTGGTCTTTAATGGCATTTCCTTCTTACAAACTCACATTGCACAAAGCTTACTCAGTGTGGTTGTTAGGTGGTAGCTAGATTGGTGTGTGGGATTAAAGAGGGAAAGCGGTTACTAAACAGATGTAGAGGAGGTGTATTTCCGCAGATATTATGATAAACCCACTAATTGTGTATATTACTATGGTTTCTCAAAACCATAGTTATCATATTATCTAAAAATGGCAATATTTAATATTAGCAATTACGTACATTTTCAGAGGACATCACTTAAATTGAGTAATAATGATGTAGTTAGAATAAATATTATTATATATATATAATATATATTTCCACTTTCCATTTTTTTACAAAAAAGTGCAAGGCAAAATGAGTTTGGAGTTTAAAAAATAACGATGAGATTTATTTGAACAAATAACCTTAGTAATTTACCCAAATTATTGTGTCTGTGGCCTGTGAACTACGCTACTATGTTTAAGCCTATTATATATTAATTTATTTGCAGGTTTATGACTCTCAAAGCTTAATATGTCTAACTTTAAAGACAATTTTAACAACAGACGTTACAAATATCCTGCATGTTTTCCTTGTATTTGTGGCAGACCGAAGTCTTCAATGGCTTCTTACAAGGTATCATATCTCAATGTGATTCATCATCAAAGCTGATTCCTAGCAATAGATGCTGGTTGGTCTGGTTAATTTCTAAAGTTTCTTCTTCTTGAGAAAATCAAATAAGAGTGTTCAAATGTGCATTATAAAACGTCACTTGCAATCTCTCAACTTCTTGGTGACACAAAGCATATACTAAAAATTCTATTGTAATGAGAAACTGTATTTAGTCAATTTAATTAAGACCATTATTGTTAAGATATTATTTATATTATAATAAAACACATCTAACTTCTTCAAAGACTTTCTGTGGTAGTGCAAGGTGGGAACATTGTGTATAGACTACTTTTGACATCTATGCGTAAGAGGGTTATAGTAGTCGTCCTGTCTGTCTGTTTGTCTGTCTCTGTCACACACTCTGATTTTGGAGATTACTGACAATTAACCGTTGATTTAGGTATGAATGTACTCAGGACAAAGATTTATTGGATTCTTTTTTTCTCTCTCTTATCAGTTTTATGGAGTACACTTTTCTCAATTTATTGCATACTCTGCAGTCAGAGAATTTATAATCAGCTGACAGAGATGATAATTGTTGGTACAGGGTTCCTACAACATGTACCAAATGAATAATAGCAATCAATTGAGAAAAGTGTGCTCCATAAAACTGATAAGAGAAAAAAATAGAATCCAATAAATCTTCGTCCTGAGTACATTCATACCTAAATCAACGGTTAATTGTTAGTAATCTCCAAAATCAGACTGTGTGACAGAGACAGACAAACAGACAGACAGGACGACTATTATAACCCTCTTACTAGTCTGGTGGCTTAGTGAAATTACCGTTTTTTGGTGGACAAAAGGATCAAATTTTGCATGAAATTTTCTTTCAACTTCATAAATATTATTAGCCTAGGAGCCCCACCCAAAATTTTTAATTAAGCCCACTAATTAAAAATGGCCGCCAGAGCATTTATTGTTATTTATGCTTTAAATATTCTGTTTTTAGAAGCAATATTATTATGCAAGAATTATTGTATAGCTAGTTAACATGTTAAATTTCAAGTTTAAAACATAGATTGATAATAATTGAATATTTATGGCTGCATTAGCAACTACACAGTGGTGAGCAGCATACATTAACTTTGGCACAATTATATCTACTGTAATCTCCTTTGCAGGCACACTTAAAAAAACTTCTGGTATTCTAAGCCAGACCAGTTCTCAACACCGTGCAGCAGCAATTTTTGACCAAATTCACTTGGATTTGAAATTACTTGGTGGGGTTGAGTGCAAGAAGTCCATATTCCAGCCTGGTATACTTACTGTGTTAATGTTTAGGCTCTTACAGCTAAACAATTCCTCTCTGGCCCCATCACTGAACTCAAACTGATCTCATCCTATAGCACAACTGTTAATCTTTCTATCTTTTGAAAGTGATTGGAGCCTCAAGGTAATGCTGCTTGCTTCCAGAAAGTGATATTTATAACTGAGGTCTAATTTCACCAGGGTTTGCACTATAAGAAACTGAAAAAGGCTGATTCCAGTTCCATAAAATGACTTTACTGCAGTTGTTGAGTTGGGGTTATGGTCAAAATTATCCAGAGCACCAACAGTGAATAATCTATCCGTAAGACAGGCCGGGGCCACAACTCCTTCTTTTTATTATTCAGATACTGCTGCAGCTATCATACTTTCAATTTGTAAACTTTGTCATATGAAATACAAATTCACATGTGATAAGTTGTTCAATGAGTTTCTTGCTCCAAGCCATGTGGTGAACGTTTAGACCAATGTAAATGGGAAGAGGTGGCTCAAGATCAGAGGAATGCCTTGTTTCATGGTACAAGATTCAGAAGCTTTCTTATGTGCTAAAATGACTTGACCTACAGTTAGTCATGCCTGAGTTTCACATCGCCCTTGGTCTTTCAAATTAGTACCATTGAAAATTAAAGGAATATGATATATGAGCTTGAGGCTTATTATTCATCGTATGTTGCTATTGGCAGCAAAAGTAGAAACTTGTAAGGATTACTTTCTTCAGACGTTTTTCACAAAAAAATGCAGTTGTTAACTTTTACTACTCTTGCTGGGTGGTCTCTCTTCGTTGTAGTCATCTACACTCTTGTATTTATGTTTCCTTGCTTGTTCTGTTTGGAACTATTAAACTTTAAATGATGAGATTTGTGCCAAGATGCACTTGACAACAAAATCTAATGTACTTGTACTGCCACTAAAAGAAACACATGCAGGAAGGGCATCAGGTCCCTCAGCTCAGCTATGCTGCCTAAAAATCCTTCTCCACATTTTCGCAACTACTTGTACATTGGTCGTCATCATGTGTCATTAATCCTGCCGACAAATGACACATAGTTTCCAATCTAACTCCATGTAATACTCCACATAGCACAGTTGCATGGACCTAGCCCGACACCAAAGGATGGCTATGTAATGGCTTAGTTTTTACTACTTCACACTCTAATTGTGAGTGTTTTCCCTATAAGTGACAATTTTTCACACTTGTTATTACTTTGATTCACCAAACTCCAAACAGTTGTCCGATATTATTTTTGATTATGGCAGCCATCTTGCTTTACGAACGCGTTTCATGAGGGCTCCTAGGCTAAAATTCTTTAGTAGGCTCTAAGGAACAACCATACAAAATTTTATGCTTTTGTCCAATGGAAACTGGTAAACTTGCATAATGACCCTAAGCCACCTGACTAATAAGAGAAGTTAGATGTGATAATGAGGTTACTAGAATTGCCATAGTTAATCCACTTCTTGCCACAATTGGCCTGCAGGGGAATTTCTTCACAAACCTCAGTCTATCTGGCTTTCTGACCATCAGATTATCTAGCCATCTAGGTAACCATACTACACTAATATGGCTCCTCTATCCCCTCAACTTCTAAAATTCTAACATGGTTCCAGAGTGAGTGTGTACTGAACAACTATAGGATGTCATTCATTTATATTAACTCTATGATAATTTATTCAAAAAATGGTTGTATTATTATTATAATCTGCATATAAATTATCAGATGTTGTATTTGTTTTTATTTCCTTGCAGAACCAAATTTATAATTATAAAATTTATATGTGGACATCTGGCCACGTGGCCCATTAATTCACACTCTATATAAACTACTGCATCTCTCCAGAGGCTAAACACTTATCAGCCATACATGTCTTAGTCTACCTCCAGGTATGCCTTGACTCCCCCTATTTGAGTTGCTTATTAATCATTAAGCCATCACCACAATAGTCAAATTGGCAGTTTTCATTATAATTATAGCACTTGTTGGTGACATGAGTTTGGTAATCCATAAGGCAGAATGGCTTCAAGATGCTAAAGAAGCTACCTACTTTGGAAATTGAGGCAAGAAAGCAATTCAGTATTTGTTTGCTTTAAATTAATGGTTAACTAATACTCTAGTTTCATGTAACCTAGTCGCCATTTTGTGCTCAAGCACACCACTATAGTATATATATAATTATATTATTATTTTATGCATGTAATTGGTACATATTCCAATAAGCATACAGGTGTCATTATAATACAACTTTATATGCTATCACCAGTTTCTTGTGCCACTCAGTAAGCAAGTCATATTTTGGGGTCAGACTTAAAACTGTACAATTTTTTTATTTTAAATATTCATTTTTATGAGTTCCAAAAATAATTCCTGTGAGTTGTTGCTATAGCATTGGAAACCCTTTACTATAGGTTTGTTTTCAAGAGCTACGTGGACTTTACCTGCCCTAAGAAATTTTTTAATACTATTCTTTTTCAGGAAAATTAACTTACTACTGTGCTTTATATGGTAATTTTTGTAAAAGGTCAAATTACTACTGTGCTTTATATGGTTATTTTTGTAAAGGTCAAATTACTACTGTGCTTTATATGGTAATTTTTGTAAAAGGTCAAATTACTACTGTGCTTTATATGGTTATTTTTGTAAAGGTCAAATTACTACTGTGCTTTATATGGTTATTTTTGTAAAGGTCAAATTGCTACTGTGCTTTATATTGTTTTTTCGTCATTTGTGTTTGGTTTGTTGCATTGTTTCGTTGTTATTATTATTTTTTCCCAAACTGGTTTCACAGACTCCCTTGCGTGTTTTCATAGTTTCATAAAAAAATACATGGTATATATAAAGTCAGTAATTTGCCTCCCATTATCTCCTCTGTTATACACCCCCCCACCCCCCCCCCCCCCCCCCCCCTCACTCTTGGTAGATCTCCACCCCTGGTAAACATTAAAACATAGCAGTTATGTGAATGTTATTTGAATTAGTGGGCCATGTGGCCAGATGTCCACATATACATTTTATAATTATAAATTTGGTTCTGCAAGGAAATAAAAACAAATACAACATCTGATAATTTATATGCAGATTATAATAATAATACAACCATTTTTTAAATAAATTATCATAGAGTTAATATAAATGAATGACATCCTAAAGTTGTTCAGTATACACACTAACTCTTAAACCATGTTAGAATTTTAGAAGTTGAGGGGATAGAGGAGCCATATTAGTGTAGTATGGTTACCTAGATGGCTAGATAATCTGATGGTCAGAAAGCCAGATAGAGTGAGGTTTGTGAAGAAATTCCTATGCAGGCCAATTGTGGCAAGAAGTGGAAAAGCAATATTAGTAACTACAGATACTGTAACTCTATTATACAAATTCTCTGAAAAATTAACTGCTTAACTATGGCAATTCTAGTAACCTCATTATCACATCTAACTTCTCTTATTCCATTTGAAGTGCAGTAGCCAACATTGTATAATTGAATATAAATCTGTCTTCTTGGAATTATAGTCACATCTGTACACCTAAAACTGAGGATAATGTACTTAAGAGTGCCAGCAAACATTTTTAATTCTGTATTGTCAAAAATAAACTTCTTAAAAAGAGAATATAAATCTCATAGACAACAACAAGTTTAATAGAGACATAGGTTTAGAGCTTCCAGGATGCTGGCAGTCTGTGCTAAGTGAAAATCACTCTTTAGGATAATAAACAGTAAGCGTACCCTCCAGTAATCTTGCCGTTTACATTGTGTTTACTGTATCACCACAGAGAGTACGACCTCAGTTGATCCATGAAGTCGAGGACTTCAGCAAGGAGTCAAATCTATTATGCTGCAAATCTGCTTCTTATTACATAAAGCTGTCTACTTGGGATCCTGAACTTTCAACAAAGCTCCGGGCCATGGAGAAAACGATCACAGTTGACAGCTATATTTGTTATGCATGTGAAAAAGACAGAAAGAAAAATTAATTCAGGTGACTATGTACCAGGCTGGACATTACAGAACAAAGAAAACATAACACTGATGATGGGAAGCTAGTTCCACTGTGCTAGGTTCATTATAAACAAGTGCATCGCACAATCAACCCTCAAGTATACATGTAGTGCACAATCAACTCTCAAGTATACATGTAGTGCTAACATAAAGGGGTCATACAGGCACTGCCCTAACACTGTTGCCATTAAATATCATTTTTGTCAAGTCAGTGATATGGATTTGTACATCACTGAAAATGATAAAATATGCACAAGTTATTATAATAGTCACCTCGAAATAATTGCTAATTTTAAGCATAATAGTCATGATTATGAATTAAATGCCCTTTTAAACATTATTCCAGACTCAATCCCAGAAGATGCAGTCGTGGAATGAGATTATAAATTGCCCTTGTTTCTTGTCGAGGACTTTACTTTGTGACTTAAATTATTATTATTATTTTTTCATTGTCTTTTTATTGAACACCCGTTGAGTTATAAATGTGCAGGTGTTTATCTGTTGATCATAATGTGTTGTATTTTCAACAGCTTGTAACCAATAGGCATATTAGCAGTTGTTACAATAAAATCAGGAAGTCCAACAGGAAACACTAACAACTCGGGACATTGCAATCTGCAAGCAATTACTCCCTTTTAAGCCATATCATCACTAAACATACTATAATAGCTATCTCTGAAATTAATACTGTAACTGCAAAACGTATTTACCTTTAGTTATGATCAGTTATAATTTTACTTCCTTCTTTGCTGAAACCAATACCTGTGATAAAATACCAGTAAAACTTTCTATCTTTCTGGAGTAGAACAAAAAATTAGCGCTATATACTTTTTAAAGTGTCTTGTGCTCTCCTTAGACACAAGAGAGCACAACCTACTAGTGATAGAGCAAAGCTACGCCCCAGTCAAACTCCATTTCCTTGTCTTTGCACTACGACCCGAACCATGAATTACGTCACCGGTTTTTCGCAAAAGGAAACCGGGAATTACGCGAGTTGGCTACAAGACTATGTGTAGTAATGTGTGTGTGTGTTTGTTGTACTGCCTATGTGTAGTAATGTGTGTGTGTGTTTGTTGTACTGCCTATGTGTAGTAATGTGTGTGTGTGTTTGTTGTACTGCCTATGTGTAGTAATGTGTGTGTGTGTTTGTTGAACTGCCTATGTGTAGTAATGTGTGTGTGTGTGTTTGTTGTACTGCCTATGTGTAGTAATGTGTGTGTGTGTTTGTTGTACTGCCTATGTGTAGTAATGTGTGTGTGTGTGTTTGTTGTACTGCCTATGTGTAGTAATGTGTGTGTGTGTTTGTTGTACTGCCTATGTGTAGTAATGTGTGTGTGTGTTTGTTGTACTGTCTATGTGTAGTAATGTGTGTGTGTGTTTGTTGTACTGCCTATGTGTAGTAATGTGTGTGTG
>WLWD01003048.1_pt1 | contig 52916 bp, 27 predicted proteins | sample 6712731 | NCBI WGS metagenome assembly WLWD01 (sample SAMN12718690, study PRJNA576275) | sponge metagenome | isolation source: marine sponge | host: Mycale hentscheli | place: New Zealand: South Island, Marlborough, Capsize Point | collected 2014-11-01
TAAATAACGTGTATTGTTTTGTTGTTGTTTTTTTTCCCTTCAATTCAAGCAGTTGCAGAGAGTTGTTACTATGGCACTGAAATCCCTTTACCGTGTATGCGAAATTTAAAAACTGGACCTTATTTTCAGTAGCTTCAGTGTTAGAAGTCAAAATCATTCATATAAAAATAGTATAGTCTTTAGGCTCGCTCGCCATTTTGTGCTCAAGCACATCACTAGTAATCTCCCATATTGAATACTGTGTCATATAGGAAAACTGTACAGTAGCTTGACTTGGTTAAATCTTCCAAAACTTCCACTAGTGGAACACTCACTAGATGAACAATAATTCTAGGATAGATACTTATAATAATGTGTCACAAAATCTGTTGATCCACTTCTTCTATTTGTTAATCTAAGTGTATAAGCTAACTCATACACCTAATACAGAGAATCATGAGATAGACTTTCATTTCGGTTTGCTTCACTTCTGCAGTTGTGTATCTAAAATTAAATTTTAAAATTGTGACCCGCTCTGAGAAAACAGACCACTTTTAATTTTTTCCGCAACCGCACAATAGGCAAAACCCCAGTAGGGTGAAAAACAATGAAAAAAATTTTCATTCAATATTCTTAAACTTCAGGCTTTCCTTCACCTGTGCGCCAAAATTTAAACCCTAACTCTAACGCTTTCTGTGTCAAACAGCCCTCTAAAACACTAACTTAAGAAATGGCCGTCCGTGTACGGACTTAGTAACTTACGTCATTATAGATGTTGCTATAGCAATTCCCGCGAAGTCTAAGCAGCCAAAATGGCGGATAAAGACGTAGCTAGAGCTCTGAATATACTGGGCGCTGATAGAGACCTGATAAATTCTGACAGCAGCGAGCTCTTGGATCTCATCAACGACTACTGGGCCGACGATGAACCCGACGACCTCAATGCCGGTATGGTAACCGCACCTACTAGGCCACTAAAATTCCTTTTTTTTTGCCTTATCTAAGATCAGTGCTAATTAAGTTTGTGTGTAACTTGTAATAGATGAATGCAATCAACTAGAAACATTTGATGTGCAATCTGATAGTGATGAAGAGCTTGATTCACAAGTCAGTGAGGTTACAGCAAGTGAAATAGTGAATGCTAGTTATGTTAGTGTCTCTCAGCTGAATTCAATGGAATTTGCTGATGAAAGAGCTATTGATATGGCTGAGAATGCATCAATAGTCAAGTTTAATGAGAATGGATGCAATAATTGTCATTATGGAGATGATAACGGTCCCTGCTGTGCCAGCATGTCAGTTGACCACTATCACACAGTTCGCTGCCAGATGCAGGATTTAACCCATGACGAACTGGACTTGGTAGTGATGGGACAGATAATGGCAGGTTGTACTGATCCATCCTTGAGTGGCAAGAGAGTGTCGCACACCACCTTTTTCCACTGTGGAAAACGAATCTGTTTGAAGACGTTCCTCTTCCTCCATTCCATTGGCTACACTCGCTACAAAAATATTAAAGCAAGTTATTTAGTTCGAGGAGTGGAGACTAGAGTTCACAAAAATAAAGGCAGACATCCTGTATTAGGATTAAGCTTTGATGACGTTAAAGGTGTAATACAATTCGTCATGAATTACTCAGGTACAATTAAATAAAATAGATTTATAATTAGGAAATAAGTATTAATTAGAATACAACTGTTTAAAAGTATGCTTACAATTAGATGCCAATGCTCTCCTCCTACCTGGCCGAGTTCCTGGGTACAAAAGTTCTGATATAAAGCTCTTGCCATCTAGTACAACCAAACATGCAATATGGGAACTCTACATACAGGCGACAGTAAGTGATGACTCACTTAGAGCTGTTGGCTACTCCACATTCACACGTCTATGGCGTGAGCTACTCCCCAACATTGTAGTCATGAAGCCCATGAGTGACCTGTGCTGGGTTTGTCAGCAGAATAGCAGATTTATTACTAGATCTTCCAATAAACCTGAAGAGGAGAAATCAGCAGTAAGTTAATAACATAACTAATTATTTTAACATACTTGAATAATTTTAATTTTAATTAGACCATAAAAGCAGCAGAACAACACCTAACTGAGGTAACAAGGGAACGATCAGTCTACCGTCATGCTTTGGAAGAGGCTAAAGTTTCCATTAAAACTCACTTCACCACCTCAGCTGGTGCTTTTGAGCCTCCGTCTCCAGGTAGCAACAGGATTGCCAACTCCACACCAATATTTGCCCATTACAGCTTCGATATGGCCCAGCAAGTCTTCTACCCAAATGATCCCCTCCAACCAGGTCCTGTGTACTTTCTCACACCAAGAAAATGCGCAATATTTGGTGTATGTAGTGAGGCAATACCTAGGCAGGTGAACTACCTTATAGATGAGAATTTTGACGTGGGGAAGGGAGCTAATGCTATCATCAGTATGCTTGACCACTTTTTTGACCACCATGGACTAGGTGAAAGGAAAGTACACCTGCATGCAGACAATTGTAGTGGTCAAAATAAGAATTCCACAATGGTTCACTACCTGTTGCACAGAGTCATGACTGGAAAACATGACACTATCACTTTGTCATTCATGATTGCTGGGCACACTAAGTTCAGCCCAGACTGGTGTTTTGGCCTTCTGAAAAAGAAGTATAGGCGTACATGTATAGGAGGACTACCTGACCTAGTGGAAGTGGTTAACAACTCTTCAGTCGTTAACGTGGCTCAAGTAGTGGGCTCAGTAGATGGACAAGTCTTGGTACCTACCTTTGACTGGCAAGCTTACTTTGCTCCTGTCTTTGTGAAACTGAAAGGCATAAAGAAGCTCCACCATATTCGTTTCCAATCTGATTCACCTGGATTTGTTTTCGTTAAAGAATTCAGCAACTCAGATGAAAATAAAGTGTGTTTAATTAAGAAGGGATCACAATCACTACTTCCTGGTACCCAGCCTCCACAGCTAACTGCAACTGGTCTTTCCTTACAGCGCCAGTGGTATCTACACAACAAAATTCGGGAGTTTTGTCCTGAGGATATGCAAGATACTACTTGTCCTTTACCTACTCAGCGTCTTGATGACCAGTGCACTCCTTCCCGCTCACCATCGCCAGTCCCAGCTTCAATTACAGATTCCCCAAATTTTGATGAACCTCAGCAAAAACGAAGGCGACATTGTGGATTATGCCATAAAACTGGACACAACTCCCGCACATGCCCTGAAAAATAGTAAAACAAACTTTGTTTCATTAATTTTTTCTTTGATTATGAATTATCCTAATTTCAGTCAACACTATCATTGCATTATGGAACTTTGAATCAAACAATAATTAGCTAGGGATACAACCACTTAACTTTAGCTAGTATACCTAACAACTTGTTGCACAGTTTTGCTACTACAAGAAGTAGGATTGATAGTGTAAAAACAACAGTTCTTACGTTTTAGCATGGAGGTGGTGTGATTAGCAATGTCAAACTCTTGACCTGGGAGGTGCCTAGCTAATAAACATGCACGGCAAGAACTAATTTTCACTACCTATCAAAAAGTACTACTAGAACACTCAATATCCGCTACGCTTACCTTCTAATAACCATAGAAACTCTTCAAAAATAGCGAGAAAGACTGTTGTTCAAGTTCAAACTGCTGCGAGTCACAAATCTCCCTTCCCGGGAAAAAGATTACGTCATCGTAACACGGAAGCGTTTACGGAGAAATACCTTTGAACTTAACAACGCTTTTTCTCGTAAACTTTAATTGTTCAATACCAGAGTTGAGGGTAGCATTTTTGAGTGTATCTTCGCAACGGTGGTGCGTCCGAGGTTCATTTTTTGGCTACAAATTCTAGAGAGCATCTATTATTGAATAAAAACATAAAAAGAATTTTGAAAAAAAATAATTGTGGTCCGTTTTCTCAGAGCCGGTCACAATTAATTAATATGGCAAAATCAATTTAAGTTTTACTTGTTTGTAGTTACGTGGATTTGTAGCAACATGCCTTGGGCCACCTTCATCTTGATTAATAATGTCCTGATACACTTGTCTGGCTGGCTTAAGACTATTGGAAGCACTCACCTGTAGGTGCAAAATTTAATACTTCGAGATAGCTCAACAAATATAGATAGCCATCTATATTGATCACACCTGCATGATATATGTATACATAGCCAGAATTTAAATGGAATTTAGCAAAAAAAAATACACTAGCATACCTCGTTTTCCTTTTGACATCTTCCCATTTGTTGAGTATATTCCAAGTGAAAACAAATAAATTTCACCAGCTTTGGGCAAAACTGGAGGAAGGGATGACAATGAAGACTTTGGCTGTGTAGCATCACTAAATATTTTCACAACCTCATCTATACGTTTTCCCACAACTTCCGCTCCGGCTCAATGCTCCATGCAATGGCTTATGGCCACATCCCCATAATAATAGTCTGCTGATGATAAAGGCAAGAAGGTCGGGTCTGACTAAAACACGGACCGGACTAAATTTGCGAAAAACTAGCGAGCGCACATGCCTTGAACTCGCATGTAAAATTTGTCTATAATATAGCTATAGTAGTACAGTACTTTCTTGTTTCTCTTTCAGTGTCAATAAGTTGAAGAGAAAGATTTATTACTTAGCAAAGATAAGCCCAAACAGCATTCATTTATTGTTGTTGCCTTGTCACCTTTGAGAAATAATGTCACTGTTCCTAGAATTTGAACTGAAATAAGTGCACAATGCAAGTACATAGAGCTTTAATTTACATGCATTTGTGTCCTTACATCTTGCTTCATCGTATAGCAGTTGTTGCAAGAGCTTAACAGCAAACACTAAGACTATACTACTGCTATCATGGGGGGTATGACTAATTTATGGTCAAGTTTATTGTACAATCCTTATCAGGCTACACAACACTAACACATTTTTTAAAGCACTTTACATTAAAAAAAATTACAGAAAATACATTGCAGTTTCTAATATTTTGTGAAGTTTTTAAAGGACTGTCAAAAAAAATTAGACACACTCATACTGTTTTACTGACTCGTCTTAACAGATACAGTGGTTCAACATAATCTAAATTTATTGAATACCCTACTGTGCTACCAGTACTATGTGTAATAGTTATAACCAATATTGAGTTTGTATGTGATTACAAACCAAGACACAAGGGTGAAGCCCAAGTTGCGAGGGTTTGTGAATTGCAGTACAAACCAATTCTTATTTATAACTATTTTATAGCCCAAGGACATAGACACCAAGGCAGGTTTTTGTTCTTAGTTGTTGTTTTTTGTTGTTGTTTTCTGATGGAAGTGAGCCAGAAAAGCAGGACTTCAGATGATTATACTAATATGACACATAGAGTAAAAAGAAAAATGTATTTTTCCTTTAATTTAACGTGTCCTGTGTAATTTATAATATAGTTTGAATTTGTTAATAAAAGAATATGGTTATGGGCATAATAGCCTGATTTAGATCATATCACTCCATTTTTTTAAAAGTGAAATAAAACCCTCCTTTCAAAATTCCATAGACATAATATATTTTCCCTTATTTTTAGTGACCTTTCTGTAATGAATCTGTTGTGCACAGAGCTACCTGGAAAAAGAGATTACTCTGAGCAACATAATTCATTAACCCTCTCGTTCCCGAATTGTTTGGACGCGCGCGGAAAAATCTAATCTCCTACCGCGGAATAGTGCATTACCGTTTTATTTTTTTAACTCGATGCTGGCTGGGAAAACCCCATAGCAACCATATATCACTAAATAGACCAAGAGTTTGGGATTCCCCTCATTTTTTGATTGAGAAAATTGAATAATATTTAGGCCCTCTACCATTACTTTAAAAAAAAAAAATTTTTTTTCCCAAAAAATTCCACTTTTCCCATCAATAATAATAATAAAAAAATAGAAATAATATTGTTTGATGTACTTTATACCAATATTATATTAGTTCAACAATAAAATATGTTGTTTGTTGTGTGTGGTGCTGATTGTGATCATGTAGGAGACATCTATGAGTGTCCACAAGGAACATACGCCATTGGACGTCGAGCTCCACTACAAAACAATTTCATATACACAAAAACACCAACAACAAAGATATTTGTAATACAAACAACAAATTATTCATGATCCTATATAATTGCAACTTTATGATGTATTGTATGCGGTTTCATACAGGATTTTTGTTTGGGAGGGAGGGGGGGTGGGGCTCCGAGTGTACTTCGCCAGGTCCAGCATCTTCTCCTTCGTCAATGGAAGACTCTGCTCCTGTTGCCTTATCTGCGTCCTCTTCACAATCCCTCTTCACAATCGGGTCGGTGACTGCATACACATCTGGTCCTAGTAGTACATTCTGGTAAAAAAATTAAATTTTTTTGAAAATTTGAAATTGTTCAACAAACCACAACCCACTTTCAAATCTCAAAACTCAATGAAATATATATATATTATAGCTAAACAGCTTTCTCCATCTCAATATAGCTATAAATAAGTCCTTTCCACAACAGAAGCTTGCTAGTTTTCAAGAGAAAGACAAGAGAAAGACAAGCTTACATCGATCATCTTCTTGACTTCCATTGTCAGTGTCAGAGTTGACGGGGTCTGGTCCCCAACCCTGATACAGGGCCTCCTATAGCCCTAGATGTCGTCTCCCTCTTCTCCGCTTGATCCTGAGTCGCTAGAGTCAGTATCAAGCAAGTATAAAACTTCCACAGCACTGTAACTGGTAGACGCCATCTTTCCAAATTGACTTCGAAAAAAAATTTTTTTTTGCATAGTTACCTGGATCACACGACACGCTCACTTTTTTCCTGTGATGTAATAAGCATTACCTAAGCCTGTACGTAATGGGGAGGCCCCCAGTTGAACTGGCGATTTTATAAAAAAAAAAGAAGACAGTAAGTCAAACCGCAAAGTCTTGGTCGGCAAAGAAGCGGTTGTTTCAATGTGTTATGGAAGGCTACTGGGCTCAAGCAATTTTTCGCTGCTTCTACAAAGCTCTGGAGATGACTGGATCCATAAATGAAGCTGCTGTGAAGAAGGTAACTTTTTTTAAAATTCGACGGAGAACCGATGTTTTTTTTTTTTGCCGAGGAAGAAATAAACGCAACTGCTGTGAGGTACTGTCGAAGCAGCCCTGGCTGAAAGCTATTTTAGATGCTTCTCCAACGCATTGGGCACCTGTGTATGCAATCTGAAGGTTCTAGCTATAAAGTAACTATTTTAAAAAATTCGGAGAAGCCAACCGGTCTTCACCCGCTTTTAAGCGGGATTGGGAACGAAAGGGTTAACATCTAACTTGTTGTTTGTAGATCTTTGTATCTATGTGGGTGAATACTTTAGTGGGACCAAGAGGGAGTTCAAATTTGTGAAATGTTTAGTTTGAAAAAACTCATTACATATTTATGTATTTCTCACATTGTAATTGTGTACTTACCTGTCTTTTTTTCCTTTTTTGTCTGACCATGAGAACATAGCCATGTCTACTGAATGACCTTGCCTATCTTATAGGTTTTCACTCTAGATCAGACCATGAGAACATAGCCATGTCTACTGAATGACCTTGCCTATCTTATAGGTTTTCACTCTAGATCAGACCATGAGAACATAGCCATGTCTACTGAATGACCTTGCCTATCTTATAGGATGAGAACATAGCCATGTCTACTGAATGACCTTGCCTATCTTATAGGATGAGGACATAGCCATGTGTACTGAATGACCTTGCCTATCTTATAGGTTTTCACCCTAGATGACTGTGACCCACCTTACTCAGATTTCGTTAATGCTCTAATGTGAGTGTGAGAGCTTTATTTTAATTTTCATTTAAAATAAGTTTATTGCAAGGTCTTTTCAGTTACATTCTTTTAAGAAGATAGACAAGTGACAGATGCACGCACAAACAATCAAGTGTGTTTTTGATAGGATTAGCATTTAGATTAACAAACTTTTTAAAAGACTATCTGTTTTATTTCAATTTTTTTTTAATAGTTCTATTCAGAAAAAAAATATGTATGAACACACAAGAGTTCTGTGTCTTGGGTCTACTTTGGCAACTGCCGTATTTACATTTAGCAGTTTGTTTTTGTTTTTGTTTACTATCTGACTCATTTTAATGATCTGATTCTTTTAAAAAGGGTTTGACACCCTTCGAAATGGTTTGAATAGTTTGACCAGCCTGTTCTATAATGTTCTGGCCAGTGGTCTGGCCTGTTTTTTTTTAATGGTCTGGCCTGTTTTAAAACAGTCTGAGGTTTGGAAATGGTCTGGCCCATTTTAAAACGGTCTGGCCCGTTTTAAAATGGCTGGACCATTTTAAAACTGTCCAAGTTTGTAATTGGTCTGTAACATATATGTTAATGAATTTTCTAGTTAATTAAAAAGTATACGGTAGTTTCCCCTTGTATATTATGTGACAGTATATGCATCTGAAGTGACTTCTTATTAATTAAAGAGTGTACGACAGTTTCCCCTCATAATTTGTGATGATGTATGCATCTGAAGTGACCTCTTAATTAAAGAGTGTACGACAGTTTCCCATTGTATAATTTGTGATGGTGGATTGCATCAGAAGTGGCCAAAATCACATGACTCAAAACTGAGCAGTTGCTTCACAATGACACCATTTTTAGCAATTTTTCTTCCTTAAAATTTACGTCTTGGGAGGGGATGAGGGAAAGGGGGAGGGAGGGGGGGGGAGGGAGGGGAGAGAAAACTTCTAACATTCACTAATAATGTATTTACCATATATAATAAATGGGGCATGCAGGCCTCTACATTCACATTAAAGCAATCCACTTCAAGTACCCTCTACATAATTTTAGCAGTTCAATGTGATGAACTCTGGCTTAAACGTGGAGTTCGAAGTTATAATTCAATATTGTTCTCCTATGGCCTTGTTTACAACATTCTGGGTATAAAAGGTGAATCCCCGGTGTGCCCTTTGACCAAGCTCCTTCTCCATTCAAACTTAAAAAGTAGTCGCACAAAGAAAAGCCTTCCAGAATAGCTCACTATTCATCAATTATGTTTAATATGAGTGTCAACACACAAACAGGTGTTATATAGTCATTTTTGCTTGTGATATAACAGAGTAATAAACTCTAACTCCTATCAATGCTGTGGTAGCTATACCAAATTACTTCTTGATTGAATGTGATCCCTCAGGATAGTATCTAGCAGTACTTGACAGTATAATGTAAAACCAGTGTAGTTGAATTTAGCTGTGTCAATAGCCAACAGTACTCTTCTTCTTTTTATCCCGCAGTTTTCTTCACATTGTTTTTGTGTTTTCCTTATGTTAAGGTCCTTACGACTTATTCTTAGCCTGTTTCCAGTTTGTTTGTGTACTAAGTTGCTGTAATTTGTTCTTTTCTAGGAAATTGACTAAAACTGGCCGCCACCTCATTGTGAAATCAGTACCCGGCTTATGGCCTTTCATATCTAGGACTTGTTTCCAAATACAGCATGGAAACCCCTTTCTTTAGCTAAAATTTACTAAGACATAGTTCAAAATAAAGGAGGAAAAACTGTTGTGTACTCTAGAATTCACTAACACATGTGTCTACGCTTCAAAATAAAGGAGGGAAAACTGTTGCGTACTTTTAATTAGCTAGAATTCATCACAAGTTTATGCTTCAAAATAAAGGAGGAAAAACTGTTGCATACTCTTTAATTAGCTAGAATTCACTAACACATGTGTCTACGCTTCAAAATAAAGGAGGGAAAACTGTTGCGTACTTTTAATTAGCTAGAATTCATCACAAGTTTATGCTTCAAAATAAAGTGTGTTGCGTACTCTTTAATTAGCTAGAATTCACTAACACAATGTTTCTACACTTCAAAATAAAAGAGGATGCATATTTTTTAATTAGCTGGAATTCATAATAATAATGATGATAATAGTTGTAATAAAAACAATAACAAAGATAATAATGAAGATAACAATAACAATAATAATTATAATAACAATAACCACAATATCAATTACAATATAGTTATAGTAGTAATTATAGTTTTATTACTAATAGTGTAATTGTTGTGTTATCATTGTTATTATTATGGTAATGGCGGCAACAAGAATGATTATAATTTAATGTAATGGAATACTATTACAATGCATACAACAATGCTATGTTGACATTAATTCTTTAAGATAATCCTGTTGAGGTTGTGTACTGTCAACTATTTTAAATAATGGTTATACAATTTCACCAAAGCTTATTAAAGTGTAGTTATGGAGGCATCACTGACAACAAAATAATTCCCATTTATTAGTGCTGTCTGTGCTTTTTTTTCTTACCTTTGCCATGTAACAGATGTTTCTCTTCCACTCATTGCCACAAATAAGAAACAGGGAAGTACCAATATTGTTATCAATAAGTTGGACGTGGAGACTAGTTTACACGAAATCCGGGCATGCGCGCTCGCTGTGCGCGAGTTTTTCGCGAATATAGTCCGGTCCGTGGGGGCATTTCCGGTCCGGTTAGTCTGACCCCCAAGAAACTCAGAAAAGATGAGCTGCTGACGCGCATAAATACCGCGAAGCAGTGCCCACACCCTTCAAAGCTAGAAAGGTCAAAAAACATAAGGCGGTCGGAAATTATGAAAGTCTTAGCTACCCTCCTACTATTTGCGTGCTACATTTCTCTGAACGAAGCTGGGGAATGTGATTCTTACGACAGAGAAAAACTCAATGAAGGGTACAGGACTTGCGTGTACAAAGACAGCATGGGGCACCCTACAGTTGGCGTGGGGTTTAACTTGGACAAATTCGGAGCAAAAGGAGAACTGGCATCAGTCGGAGCAGACTATAACAAAGTATTAAACGGAACTGAGTGTTTGACAGATTCTCAGATTGAGCAGCTTTTCAACAAAGACATGGACTCCGCCAAAGGTTGCTCAGTTCGTTACGTTTCAAAGAGTATCCCTGAAGGTCCAAGGTCAGCTATCAATGATATGGCTTTTAACATGGGTTGTGGCACGCTGGAGACATTTGGGACCCTCAGAAGCTACATTGAAGATGGCAAGTATGCTGAAGCTGCGAGTGACATGGAAGGCACTCTATGGTGTAGACAGGTCGGCAGTCGGTGTGACAGAGATGTGTCCTGCATGAAATCAGGGGTCATGAAGAAGGAAGATTGATACCTAGAAGAAAAAAAAAAAAGAACATGAACAACTATTGAATGTGATTAACTCTATTTTGTGTTTACTTGCTGCTTTATCCTTTTTGTGTCCTATTTGTTTGATGACTTAACTAATGGCTGACTTAATGAGAAGTATGTAACTGATATCAAATCAAGAGATTAGTTGCACTAGCTACTAGAGAGCAGTTTACTGAACTGTCACTCCATCATGTTTTCTATGGATTTTGAGGTGAATAGGAGAATACAGAAGCTATAAGCAATACCTGTTTAAATAGGGAAATAGACTATGGGATAGTAAGTCTACATGGATTGGTGCTGCTCCCATACCTAAAATCCTTTTCCTTCAAAATTAGTTTGCTTTAAGTACTGCACAATATACAGAGATGTTCTGCTAGCTATATCAACATGTATAGCTGGTTAAATTATGATTGGCGCAGGCATTTAATTAACATTGCTTAAGAAAGATAAAAAGCTTGGTGATTAACTGATAAACACATTAATAGGTGACATTCACAGATGCAAGTAAACAAATTTAAGATGTGGATGTGGAGTGACCAAATAAACTCACACGTATGCAGTGTTAATTTAGTTAATTGTTTTCATTTTGTTATACTCCAATGATGAAGATGAATCCTCTCTGGATACCAACTCTATCTTGGATCTCTGTGTGGATCCTGTTGCTCGGAAGTTGAACCTCCTATGATTACGACCGCCTAACATCTTTTTGACAAGTCCACGATATAGATTGAAAACTTTTTTGGTGAAAATAAAAGCAAGAAACATGAATAAGCCAATTGAGCTATTGAAGGCTACAAAGGGATACCACATCCAGCTGATATGCTTAGAAATAGCTATAAACCCGAAGATCCAGGTGAGACCAGTAATGGTGAAGATAGCAAGCCAGACTCTAATGATAGTACTTATGCTGGATTTGTCTACTTTAGACTGGTCCCAGTGTACTTTGAAGAGGAATGCTGTGATGATGACCATAAGGACAAGGTTAATGGCAAGGCTCAACACTAATGGCACCAGGAATACAACAATAAGGGAATAGTAATGGTTGATCCAGCAACCAGCTAACTCTCCCTGACTATTGGTGCCATACTGAATCAGTGCAGTCGTAAAGTTCAGAGTAACTGATACAATGCTGACGGCAAGCGGCAGGATCCACCCAATCATGAAGTAACCGAAAAATGCTATTTTATTTTTGCTCGACTTTTTAATGAGCATTTGAGCTTGATAAAAACTTCTGGTTGTTTCGAGGGAGAATATACTCATCCATGAGAACTGAGCAAGGTAGAAGTAGTGAAGAAGAATAGCAATAGTTGAGCAGAGACTTACTGAAGGCCAGTGCTGAACTGCTGGTCCTCCAGCAATATAAAGAGCATTGATCATAAATACAGCGACACATATATTCATGAGTACGATCCCAGGAAAGGTTTTGAGTTCTTTAAATATCAAATATGTTATAAAAATGGTAGCAGATCCAATCAAAGACAGGGAACAGCCGACATAGGTTAGAGCCTGTATTCCTGGTAGGTCTTCTACAAAAAGTAGCTTTTGATTGTTGACTAGTGGTTTGATGAGATCAGCACATATGACAGGTCTGCCATCTTCCTGGTAGCTTGCCATTACAGCCTCATTTTGAAACAATATACTTCCATTTTTCAAGTCAGTATAGTCAGATTCATTTAAAGTAACTAAAAATGTTGCGCAATTTAGTGGCCCGGTATTATTTCCAATTCCACAAATGATGGGATGCCCTAACTCGTCATAATCAATAACTTCTACTATCTGTTCCATTTGCAGGACAAAAATTGTATCATTGAAAAAATCTATGTAAGTTTTATTGTCCTTAACAACAAACAAATCAGAACAATTAGTGTAGTTACTAATATTACCTGAGATTGAATCTGGTGGCATATTCACATAGACATCAAAAGAGCATCTGCCTCCAAATAAAGAGTAGCCTTCTGGACAATGTGTCGGCCTGCAATCAAATCCAACTAGAACTTCTCCTTCGGGGCAAACAATGGAGACTGTGGTGGTCTCATCTGATGATGTAACTGCAACCTGGCCATCACCTAGGCTACTCAGAGTGACAGTATACGACAATGTTGGTACTGGCCTTATTGCCTCTGGAGCAGGTCTTATACCTTCTCTAGGTCTTTCACCATTAGGTATTCTATCTCCATTAGGTCTTCGATCTCCAATAGGAGTTGGTTTTGTTTTTACTGGGGGTGTAGACTTCACAGTAAATTCAGTTGTAGAAATAGTGATAGGTAATTCTGTTGTGATTGGAGGAACTTGGCAAATATCATTGTTAAGCTCATCTGTTAACCTAGATTCAAGCTCAAAGCATTCCACATGTTCCAGTGACTCGCCGTTACATTCAGCACATGTTCTGTTGCGATATACAGTATTTCTGGCAATAACAAGATCAGAATGTCCCGACTTGCATTGCTTCGCCAAGTTTAGATAATTCACTTTTGATATCTTTTTATTGACTCTGGTTTCCAGAATATGATGAGGGAGGCATGTGTTAATACTCGGAATGCAGGATCTTAAGGGAATTATGCTGGAATTGCCAATAATTGGAGGAACAAATGAACAGACACTACACTCTCTCTTCAAGATTTCTGGATCCTGGTTGAGTATGTTTGCAAGTCTATTTCTTCTGATAAGTCGATAAATAATTTCTCTGCAAACGAGTCTGTATGTCCATGCTACCAGTTCAGTCACTCGATTGCAAAGTGCACAGTGCTCATTCCTATAAACTAGTCCAGTTAACATGTCAGTGACTGGTGGAAGATCTTGGCTGCCATTACTGCACAACGACTCCACTTCCATATTTGCTGAGTCATCCCAATCGGTTGGGCAGGAAGACACCATAAGGAAGGCTTCACCCTCAGCAATAACTGAGACCTCAGGGTTAATGTATATTGACTGACAGCTTAAGCTTGCTCCTTCAGATAAAAGTTTTGAAATGATTGAAGAGGAGCCGGAAGAACTTTGGCAGCAGCAGTCTTGGAATTGTGAACAATGGCTGTCACACTTACAAATTGCCGAGCTGTTCGTTAAGATGGAAGAGCACCTGTCACATCGATTGCAATTCTGACTAAAAGTGAGACAAAAGAATGTGAAATGGAGCAAAACTAGGACTACAATTTTTCTAGACGTCCCCATAGTCCTACGCTATGTTGCCAACTAGTGATATCTTCTGAGTCTTCAACAAAATGGCATTGTATTGTACTACACAGAGTAATCTATAAATATGGTGTTTAAGAATTTACACATGCAGCACAATTCAAATAAGTCACTATAGTACTATGAATTTACACAACAGCTGCTTTGTAAGGAAATATGCATTTATTAGGTAATACAAATAATAGCATATTCATGGCAGCATGACCTTTTTCAAACATATTGATTGCAACATGGCCTTTGGCCTTCTCATCCAATAAACAGATTTACACATGATGTAAATTTTTTTAAAGAAATTGTCACTTTATCAGAGTTCAACTATAGCTTTCAGGATAGCAGGAAAAAAAAGAAAGCATTTTGCCCAACTGTGGTGATTTGTTAATATGTTCCAGGCACTTATAGTAAAACAAAAATTAACTTCACTCCAGCTAGGTATATCCCTCCATTCAAACCCCTCTACATACACCGCTCTCTATTAATTATACACCTCTCTGCATAATTACTTAATGGTTTAAAATCATTGAAAAGTAACAGCATGAAACTCAATAAATCATTTTATTTATAATAAACTAGTAGAAGTAAAAATATTATATCAAAAGCTATATGAAATAGTACCAGTCTTTAAATTATTGTGAGGTGAAGGCTGGGAGGCAAGTTCAATTGTGTTGCTTCTAAAAGACAACTTTTCTATACACATTTTCTTAATCAGCTCCTTGTAAAGGCTCCAAATTCGATTTGTTATTAAGAAGTTAAGGAATATAAAGAACCCTGGTGTACTATTGAATATGGTAAAGGGATACCACATCCAATATGTCTCACTATGAAGTGCTGAAAAGCCAAACAACCAAGTCAGTCCAGTCATGGTGAAGAGAGCCAGACAAATTCTAACCAAAACTGCACCTTGACCATTGCCATATTTAGCACGAGTCTTGTATGCCTTGCATAGTAGCACTGAAGTGAGAAATAAACAAACGACGTTGAAAATGAGACTTAAGACGAGGGGTACAATAAATATGGCAATGAGAGAAGAGAAGTGGTTAATCCAGCATCCAGCCAGTTGTCCATGTCTATCGACTCCATATTGAATAAGTGAGGTAGAATAATTTAAGGCAATCGATATGATGACAGCCCCTAGAGGAATGAACCAGCCCAGAAATAAATACAACAAAAGCAATCTTATCTTGTCTTTCCTTGACTTATACAATTGTTTAGTGGCTCGATAAAATGTCCTGGTCACTTCAAAAGAAAATATTGTCATCCAGGAAAATTGCGTCAAATAGAAATAGTGGAGAAATATGGCAGTAGTGGAACAGATGCCAATCAGAGGCTGGAATTGGAGAATCGGACCTCCAAGTAAAAATAGAGCACTAATTCCAATCATTGCAACGCACATATTCATAAGAATTATGCCTGGAAATGTTCGAAGCTCTTTAAAAATTGCATATGTGAAAAGTACTGCAGTTGAACCTAAGAGAGAGAGGGAGCAGCCAATATAAGTAAGTTCTTGTATGCCAGGTAATTCTTCAATAAACAAGAAGTGTCTCATTCTAACTGGTTCGAGCTTTATTTGATCTAGGCAAACAACAGGGCTGCCATCTTTACTGTCATAAAAAGATACTTCCACTGTAATATTTTTAAATACAATGCTGCCGTTCTTAAAGTCTATGAATTCTGATTTCTTTAACTTTACAAAGCCAGAAGTACAATTTAATGACTCTACAGTGCTATTGCCTAAGACACATACAATGGGGTGCCCAAGTTTATCATAATCAATGACTTCAACTATCTGTCGTGTTTCCAACATAAGGATTGTGTCATTCAGAAAGTCGTAGTAAGTCTCATTTTTGCTAATTACCAGAAGTGTTGAGCAGTTTCCATCAGCAGAATTGCTACTAACAAATCTTTCCTCACTAATTGAAGAACACCTTCCTCCCATGTGGGAGTATCCCTGAGGGCATACTGTGGGTCGACAGTCCACACCTACTAAAACTTCACCTGCTGGGCATGAAACTGAAGCACTTCTTACCTCGTTGTCTGATGTTAAAAGAATCTTCCCATTCCCTAGGTTACTCAAAGTCAGAGGGATTGTAGAAGGACGTCCAATCAAAATAGAAGTAAACATCAACGTGCATGCCTCATCAAAGGTCCTATTTTGTAATACAAAGCACTGCACACGGTTCCTAAGGGACACACTATTACATGCTGCACATGCTCTATTGTAATACGGTTTATCACCAGATGCATGAACTAATTCTGGCGGTCCAGAAAGACATTGTTTTCCTAGAGTAATATAGTCCATTTCAGATATTCTTGCCAGCTCACTTCGAGGTAGGCAAGTCTGAATGCTCGGAACGCAAGACCTTGGTAAATGGGGGCTTGCTAAATCAGGAGGCACAAACGAGCACAAATTGCAGCTTGTTTTTAAAAGGTCAGGGTCTTTCATAAGAGTATCTGAGAATGTATTGCTGGTAATGAGGTTGAGCACATGTGAAGAGCAAGTAAGTTGATAGCCCCAGGCTATGACTTCAATTACTCCATTGCACAGAGCACAGTGTTCGTTCCTGTACACTAGTCCAGTGGTCAGGTCAGTCACTGGAGGTAATGAAGAGCTAGAGTTCACACATCTTCTCTCTGATGCCAGATCAGACCCACGTCTTGGACAAGATGCTGTCATAAGAAATGCTTCATTCTCTGAAACTACTGTGATATCAGGACTAACAAACTTAGAGAAACATTCAAATTTTACTCCTTCATCAAGAGACAGGGTTGTATATTCTTCTTGTGACCCAGTAGCTTGACAGCAGCAATCTTGAAACATGTGACACAGTTGATCACACTTGCATATGGCTGAACTGTTGGTAGTCATGGAGGAGCATCTCTGACAGAGGTCACAGTCTGAACTGATACTATGGAAGACTATACAAGAGAGAAGAAACTTTGTAAGAAGAGACACACCCATCCTTGTGAAATCTGACGTGCTGTGTATGCATTGTATAAATCTCCACTCTTGACCTGTCTTATATGGTAGAAAGAGAGTAGTGCATTATGAGTTGCAGCATAATAGTATATAAACAACAGTGATGTGTAGTACTCTGATCTTGCGCAAGCAAGGAAATACAATCATTAAACTTTCAAGTAATACGTGAAGCTGCGTAATGTGGTCTAGTGGTGTTTGGCAATGTAGTGGACATTGTGAGCAACAAAATAGATGTAAAATCAACATAGGATAAATGGATAAGTTATTTCTGCATAAAATGCACATAGCTTATCATGTCAGCTTAATTATTTTAATGGAACAAATTACTCAATTGGTGTGATTCTAATTGTGTTAATTGCAATTGCACAACAACAAAATTGATATTTTATACCCCATATCCTTATATGAAATACAGTATATCCTGCAGCAATTAGATCGAGGATAGGGCTATATTTTGGATTTTGTGGAACATCTCACCCGATATCCTCTGCTGAGATACTAAGAAAATAAATGAAATTTCATTTTGCAGTGAAATACGAAATATCTACGTTGGCTTATGTTGTACTTAAGTATACTGAGGGAATTGAAAGAGTATATAAATTTCATAACATCATCCTTCATACATAGTAGGTTAGGATGATGTCATAGTAGTTGTGATAGATCAGTTCAGTTGTAGCTCAGCATGGAACTTATTTGTTTGAGTAAGCATGAAAACTTTACCCATGTGTCACACTCAAAAGCAAAATCACACCCCAAACCACACCCATTCTCATTATATGTGTGATATTTACAAAAGATAATTATCTAAAAGTTAACTTTGGTTATGTTTTTACTATTTTAATTAAATAGCAGTCTTCTTCAGAAATGACTTCCACTTGCAGTGTTTATCTGTGTTTGCCATCAAACTAATAAGCATGTTTTGCTTTATCGTAGAGCTCTGATCAGTACAAATGTTTTCCTAGGAATAGAACATCCTCATTCATTAGATGAACATGACAGCAATCCAGTCATTAGCTTGGCAGCTATATAACAACTCTATTGTAGAAAGCTAATATTCACATATCAAAGAAGCAATAGATTGTAATTTATCATCTGTTGGAGCTAATGATCGTTAATGATCGCTAATTATATGCCCGAGTATGTATCCCACATTTCACAATGTTCTATAAGTACATTCTATGTAAAGTGAATTTCTACCTTACGGGAATAATGTAAAATATGAACAAAATTTTGTTTTTAAAATTCTTTGCAAACACTGAACACATCAAAAAAGGTGGAGGGGGAACAATTAACTGGACTTGGGTTTTAAAATTAGTCCACTTTGTAACAATATTGGAGTGTTTTGTAACAATATTGGAGTGTTTTGTAACAATATTGGAGTGTTTTGTAACAATATTGGAGTGTTTTGTAACAATATTGGAGTGTTTTGGTTCACATTCTATTAGTTTCATTTAACAATATTTAGTTGTCTTTTTATTACCAATCAATTATATCACACTTTTAATTTGCCCTACAAAACTGTAAAGTCAACATCAATCAATCACTGATGAAGGATCCATGAGACCAAATATTTAATGTTATTATAATAATTGTTTATACTCCTGAAATTGTGAACCAGTACTTGTGTGTCTTATTTGCTTTGAGACTGTCTGGTATATAAGAAATTTCACAAGAAGTTTCAATTTGCTTATTATTTTATAATTATTATTATTATAGTAATAACATTATTAATATTGTTATTATTATCATTATTATTATAATTATTATTATTAATATCATTATTTTTATTTTAATATTATTGTTATTATTATTATTATTATTATTATTATTACCATTATCATTATTATTATTATTATCATAATTAATATATTTTTTCTTATTTGTGCTTTACAGACTGCCCAAAGTCAAAGGAGTTATTAACCCTACACTACATTGAGAAGATGCCTTCTGGTGTAAAAAGAGCCATAGTGAATTAAATTAACATTACTAGGAAGAATTCAGTAGGGGGAATGTGGAAGCCAACAGCTGAGTCACGTATTTGTAACATGCACTATTTAGACTTCAAGGGGCCCACTAGATCTAACAGCCATTCGCTACCCCAGTATTTTAAGCAGCCTCATGAATCTACAGTTACTCCAGCAAAAAATGTATGTTAGTACGTAACCACGCTGATACTTCTTCTTTCCAGGTGGATGAAATTGCTTCTAATTCTTCTGATAGTGTTATTGAAGATATCTCTTCAGATCAAGAAGATTCCCATGTTTTGAAAGCTAAAAATGCTGAGTTAGAGGCAAGCATACAACAACTAGAGTCATCGCTAGCTCAATCAAAGGGTGAAGTCAAGCATCTTCAGATGTCACTTCACAGACTGGACCCTAGTGCTTTATCCCAATCACAATTGTATATGTATACTAACTAGTCTTGGGCAGGCTGAGTTTCGCTGCTTAGTAACTGGGCTACAACAAAATCAGTGAGTAGGAAATCAACATCCCATGTCCCACTTTACTAGCTTCTGGAGAGTCAGCTTTAACATTTTCTCAGACATTACTTTTAGTATTAATGAGAATAAGGCAGAATCTTACTCAAGGTGATCTTGCAGGTCGCTTTTGTATCGATCAATCATCTGTGTCACTCATCCCTAATCAGTGGATACCAATGTTAGCAAATGTGCTCGGTGGATTAATAGTGTGGCCTCAGACAAACATTGGACCAGCAACTCCTTCCTATGACTTCCTTCCTAATTCAGTTTCAATTATGATGGCACTGAAATTTTTATTCAGCGTCCAATTTGACCACCCAAAAATCATCATAATAGTGATTGTAAGAGCCACAATACCGTAAAATTTAAGTTGCTATAGATACTTTTACAGGAGCTTTTGTATTTGTTCAAACGGATTCTCTGGTTATGCAAGTGATCGCTGTACCATTGATAAAAGTGGCATTTTGGAGGTCTTAAAGCCAGGTCAGTGGAATTTTGGCTGACAAAGGATGCACTGCCAGGGATTTATATGCTATGAATTAGAGTTGAAAATGCAATCAGGCAGCTAAAAGAGTTTAAGATATTCACAGATTGTTTATCTAACCGAATAAACAAACAAATTGTTGATGACATGATTGTTACAGCATGTGCATTAGTCGCAATAGCTTGCTTTGGTGATTCCTAGCTGCCTGACCACTTGATAATAATAGTCATGGTTCCTTTTCAACACAGGTTCATGATTCTCAATTGATATGCAAAACTTTGGATCTGCACACGCATCCACTATGGAATCATGGCGAAGGTTATAAGGACACTTGATCTCAAATAATCCATTTTTTCCAAAGTTAATGTAGACCTTCAGTGATAGCCATTAAGATGTACATTGGATCTTTTAAATGGGTAGTTTCATTTGTTGCATCTTTTTTTAAAGCCCATCTCGAATTTTCACCTTCAAAATAATCTATGATACCTGGTTTAGATCCTGCAGCTTGCAAATCTTTAAGAATTGCATCAATAAGAGGTTTTGGACCATTACAAGGAACATACCCTTCACTTGATGCCTTAGACAAAACAGCTTTACTTGCTGTTGAAGGTCTCGACCATGTAGACTTCATACTGGTACAAGCAATTGGCAACTCCTCGGCTAAGGTGAGCGGCAATGCTGCAACATGTACACAACTTTTGGTAGCACCAGCTGCACAAAAGTAATTGCCACCCAACGGTGTACCATCTTTTACCCTAACAAAAAAGAGGATAAAATGGGGGTTCTTGTCAACTTAGGTATGCTTGTTGAACTTGATTGGTGACAGCTTAGTAGTAGCTGCCACCAGAGTTACAATCTATTAGTCTTAGGCCAAGGAATTTACTTAACCAAAAAAAAAAACACTTCAACAAATTAAAGCAAGGTTAATTACAACTGAAACTGGACATGCTCTCAGCCACAGTATATCAGACTTAGCACATGCCCAGTATCTACAAATAGCACGACATAAAAATAGAAAACACATTTTTGACGCCTTACTGTTCTGTAAATACACAAAACATAATTCTAATAGTTGGTCGGCATTTTGCTCGAACATATGATACTGCTTCATTACAGCTATCAGCTTCCACCACTTCTTCAACTGTAGCTACTTCAATTTCATAAAGATGGTCACATTGGCACAAACGTACACCTGTTCTCAAGCTCTTTGTATACCCACCTTTCTTCTTCAAGTATAGTTAACAACATCTTCTTGCACCAATGCAGCTTCTGTTTGGTTCACATTCCCACAGGTAGGCAGGCAGTCAAATTTTGGAGCTGAATTTTCACTTAAAAATTCTTGGAATTCCTCTACTTCTAGTTCAGATTCAAAGAACTCAGTATCATAGCAAGCCCCAACTCTAGTTATTAGTTAAGCTTTGGCCCCATTCACTGTCAAACAACGATCAGGTAAATAATCTTTGAGTTGTTACACAGTCCATTGCACTAGTGGACGACAAGCGAATCAACTGTGATGCAAGAAACCATACACAGCTGGAGCTACGTGGTTGATCCACCGTTGACGTCTATAATCTTTCGGGTTATGTCATCACACATATCATTATTATAGGACTGATAATGACTAAATTGACTTTCACGGGAGAATTCTATATTACTTAGTATATTTATATCAATCAAATAAAAGGTTATAAGCTAATAAATCTGATGGTACCAGTAATTTCAGGTAAAAGTGAAATAGACTGAAGTTATAACCAGCAAATAACATCTCATGAATATTAATGAGCTTATGAACAGATACTACCTAAATAACACATTTCTATTGGTCAGATTTTGGTAGACATTTAGTATGTTGAATGTGATGTGGAACATACCAGAATCCATCAAAAAACATTTGTAGCAATTATTTTAGTGTTAAGCTGTTTTTATCCTTAAAATGACTGGACTATACCTCTTCATTTATCTGAAAAAGCACAAGATTCTTTCAATGAAATTCCCACTGAAATCTTAAATGATTATAATGCTGTTAAAATGCATTCCTTAATTCTCCTTCCATGCAGGGCACAGAGGTGGACCTTAGCTTGACAGCCTGGGGAGACATACAACTCCCACTATCTCAGAGTTTACTCCACTAATTTGAGTAGACTGAATGAAGCAAATGATTGTCAAGCTGTCATTGATCGTCTTGCTTTATCTCGTTTTTGGGGGTTTACTGCCCTTTGATTGCTTCAATGTATTTTCTTGTTTTTTGTTTTTTTTTCAGAAACCCCATGACTGTTAGACAATATACAGATTTTGCTACTGAATTTGCTTGGCTAGCACTCACAATCTAAATCAGGCAGAGGAAAAAACACTGAGGACTCTCACAAAAATTCTTCTGCAGGTGAACATATACATGATGAGTCCTATGTTGTGCACTCTAGTCACAGTAGCAAAGACAAGTCTGATTGGTGATTATAACAATAAGTCTGGTAGAAAGTTTAAGAAAGTAGTGTGCCATAAATGTGGAGAAACTGGACATATTATAGGCCAAACTATCCATACAGAATAAAACATGTTTCTTCAACTACCCTTAATTGATAGTAGCTGTGAAGTTACTTGTGTTGTCAAACATCTAGTCACACAATCTGCCTATACTGGTAGAAAAACTGTGTTAAAGGGCTGCACAGTCAATCTAAACCTCATGCAATTGCTAAAATTAGATGGCAACTTTTCTCTTTTGATAAAGTGATAGAAGCAGCAGTTGATATGACATCTCTGAAGATGTATAGCTCGGTTCTAATATAGGAGGTCTACTCTTGCTGAATGATTCTCTAGCTGAAGTCACTTTTAAGTCAGTTAAGCTCACTAGAGCATGGGCTAATTCAGATCGTATCCAAGATAATAAAGATCAGGTAGATTTGAAGGCTTCTGGCACTTCTCCCCATTTGCTAACTGATGTATTCTATTTTTCTGATTTTTTTTTTTTTATAAAAGCCAGTGAATGCCACTCCTTGTTACTCTTGCATTACCCACTGGAACTGAAAACTCTATAGATGGGTTAAATGTGGTGATTACTGTTCAACATGTCTGTGTGTTTGTTTCTGGGTTAGCTATCTCACTGTCATTATGTGTTGGTTCTGTGTTCAGTCCTGCTTTGTGTATGACTTTGTATGAACATTTTAAATAAAATCTAAGAGGTACGCAGAGTGGCTACCTGTGAACCCTTAGTCTACCCCTGTAGATTTTATTTAAAATGTTCATACAAAGTCATACACAAAGCAGGACTGAACACAGAACCAACACATAATGACAGTGAGATAGCTAACCCAGAAACAAACACACAGACATGTTGAACAGTAATCACCACATTTAACACATCTTCTATAGAAACAAAGTTCACAAAACCCATTCACTAGCAATCACAACATTCAACACATTTATACACACAAAGAATTGTTAAGTGTTTGAACACTTGACTCTTCTTCTCTCTGGGGACTGCTGGCCCCACAAGTATTAATGCATAGACCTTGAAAACTTTGCTATTCCAGTTAAACAAGTTGTTTTGTCATTGTCAAGGAGATCTGTTGCTATGAAGTATGCCCGTAGTAGTGAACTTAGAGGTCACTGTGGAGTCAAGTGAACTCTAAAAAGACTATATTCCTGTTGTAACATGGCCTAAGGTAAGAAGAGATGTTTGTAAGTATGTACAAGAATGTGGGCCATGCCAAAACAGGCTCGATACCATAGATTCATTACCTATTGTGGGTACAACTTTTAAAAGATTTGCCTTTGTTCTGGTTGGTCCATACCCTAACGTTATAAATACATTTAACTTTAATATGTTATTTTTCAAAGTATAAATACATTTTTAACTTTAATATGTTATTTTTCAAAGTATTCGGAAGCAAAAAATTTGATCGACAGTTAGTACCTTTGACAAAAAGTCTGAAATGTTGGCAGACCAAGGTTCGGTATTGATGGGAAAACTATATTGAATCAGTAGTGTAGTAGCTGGGTATCAAGCCATACATACTTCACCATATCACCCATAGACAGATGGCTAGCTTGAATGTTGAAACTCTGATATGCTGGCTTATGCTCAAAATGTTTCTGATAAGAAAGACTGGGATATTATTTACCTTATGTTTTGTTATCTTATAGGAAAACTGTGACAGGATTCTCACTTTTTCAATGTTTTAATGTAAGAGGAGGAATAACTGGATAGATAAATGTGTCCAAAATAAATTTAATTGACTTGGTGGCACAAATTTAATGGATTTCTAAGTTCTAACTGGAGATCTTACAGCACTAGCAAAATGTTAAATGAAAGAACATAATGATAAATCCTCAACTTTGACACCTTCCCTTAAACTTGATACACTTATGACAGAAGGTGTTACTGAACCATCCCACATTCAATGGTCAAGCCCACTAGATATCCTTTACTTATGATTTACAAGCTTTTCAACATTACTAGCATACAATCCCTAAGTGTTGATATGCATGGTGATCAACCACCAAGCATATGCAGACCTATTTAGAGCTTAATAAAAAAAAAAAAGATTCTTGTGTGTGGAAATTCAGGTCTATTTATGTAAACAATCAATTTCCTATGGATATACTTGAGAAGAATATGTTTTATCAGTGTGTAATTTGAAGTGGGACTACTTAAATATAGTTGTCAGAGTATTAACAAGTTGGAAGAGATTACTAGAGTTCCAATGTATCCATCTCTAGAGTGGAGTAGCGCCCTGATATATTTGGGGATCGAATAGGGTCATTTTCAACTAAAATAACTGCATGATCGTGAAATATTTTTTTCTACACTGTGGAATGCAATATAAACTTGACACCTCGGCAGAAATATCGACCACTATGCTCTTTCTGCAGATTGTGTAGCGTAAGAGTATTACCGACTATGCTAGTATTTTGCTTATAGAAATTCACGCTGTACCATTCTGCAATTTTCAAACTTCCACAAGTAAGACTAACTGAACTACCTTCCCTAACTTCCACCCAGCTGGGTACCACAAATCCGTAACTGGAAGTACGGACTACGAGAACTAACGAGGAGCGCACCGGAAAGGGGCGATTGTTATAATAACCGCTGTCCTCTACCTGTAGGTTGACTAAAGTAATGTTTTTGTACCCAATTAAGTGTCCACTAGAGACTGGAGAACTCGGAAGGCTTCTGCCAATTTGAGCAAAACTCCAATTTACAGGTGACATACTCCAACAGTATACGTTAAGTTAGTATCTTCGAATATCATCGCATAATTTGGTTGAATTTGATCTAAAAATAATATTTCCCAATTCAGGCAGTATACTATAATTGAATTTATGATGACCAAAAGACATGGAATTACCATAACCACCATACATTTACCAAACATAATAGAAATAACGTATTATGCAGACGTGGACGCACCAGAACGCAATGAACCTTACAAAGTTATCAGCTCTAGTTTGAAACGAGTAAGTTTTTGTAACACTAAAGCCTACTTCATAGCTATATCACCCTGTGAGATTACTGCGGTGGTATGTAAAACATGAGTAAACGAATTAATAATGCTCTATTATTAATTCTGAGAAGAAGCCACTCATTGTTTACAAATTCTTAATGAAGACAGTCCGCTGTGATCAACAGAGCCACACCGCGTGACTAAAAGCTGGCGCGTTTTGAGCGGGGAAACCTGTGATTTTTTTCTATTCCCGTAGACTCATGTATTGCGTTTTAGAAAAGCACTTTCTCTCCGGTTTTGGAGTATACTGAGATAATTTTTTTAACCACTTCGGCGCGAGCTTTCCAAAGGTGTAGACCCCGGATGGTAGCTGCTTCCATTCTAAAGTTATTCTAGTTTTTCTTGCGGCCAACTCAACTTGGACATACTATAGTAGTATATATTATAAGATTAGCTATTCTGAGATTAATTGATGTTGGGTAACGCTATATTCAAGTAAAATGCAATTAGAGAGCATGAATAAACTGTCACTACGAACGTCGCTCACTTATGGTCATCTCAGACTGGATATGCTTGTAAGTGATTTTCAATTTAAAAAAAACTTATGCAAACTGCGTGAAAGGAAGTAGTCTCGCGTATAGGTAAAGGGTCTGGCTATTAACGCGTTTGGGATTAAAACAAAAAGTCGAGACTGCTTGTTATTAGTTTGTTTGGCTGAAGTAGCAGAATACTTGGATGTAATGATTAGAGTCAGTTGTGTCAACATTACTCAACATGTATTGGTGCCAGTGTAAGTATAGCGTACTGGGCCGCCGGCAGGGCATTAATCTGGAGTCGCCTTTTCCTTCCCTAAATTGGTGGGCGAGGTGGAAGAAAATTTAGGGAAGGAAAAGGGTCGGCAATGCCGCGAATATTAAAGAAAAGCTACAGCCATTGGTAGTGGGACATTTATAAGCAGTAAAGAGTCGCAACTTCCCAGGTGCTAGTTTGACTGTGCAGCAACTACCTAGCGTAATTCAGCGTAGCGAGCGGAGCTGACTCTCTAATGAGTCCGCGTGAGGTAGGTTTAGGAATTGTTTTTGTTCTTGCTTGGGCGTAGTGTGCACATTTTCTCCTACGCGCTTGCTCGGGCCGGGTAACCTTCTTAGCAACATTTTGTTTTGTTTACCCGCCGTAGAAGTAACGATACCCAGTGAAACAAATTCTGTGAAGAGAGACAAAACGTTAGAAACGCTCGGTCAAGAGCTTTGAGGGCGTTAGAAACTCCAGAAGAAAAATTAGTAAGGAGAGATATAGGAAATGAAAAAGACAGGGCAAGGAGGAGGAGAGCTAAAACGAAACAGAAACAGGTAGCAAAGTAAACAATCTTTCTTTTTGAAAAGCCATTAAATGTTCCTAATTTATTTATTAGACTATTCCTGAGGATTACGGTACCAGGAGCCTTCACCACCATAGAAAAAAGCTACCACTAAGCCACACTGGAATAGCTGCAATTACAGGGAACATGCATCGCTCGCTTCGCTATTTTGTGCTATTAGAGGCATCACTAGTCAGCTAATTTGGCGAGCGAGCGGAGCGAGCGAGACACTCTCAGGGGTAACACAATGGAAAATCGGTGATTTTTGTTTTATTATTATGTGACCCTCGCGTATTTCTGTGTTCGCTCGGTGTTCGACCCCGTCCCCAACTTCGCCGTTTTAGGGGGGGGGGGTGCCGATTGTTGGTTGTCAAGAGCCATTGGTAGTCAGAATGCCGTAATATTAAAGCCAAGGAAGCTACTACTACTCGAGAGAAGCTGAGGTACGTAATTTCGTATTTGTTGGCTAAATATGCAAAAATAACTCTGGCCTGTAGCTAAGAGCTTGTTGCCAACAGTGACTGGTAAATTCAAATAGTCAGAATGGCTCAAATTTGGTACTACAACAACAGTTACCACTGCTCAAGAAAATGAGGTAAGAAAGTTATTTGTATTGTGTGCTAAAATTGATTCTCTTTTGTTTTTGTAGCTGATAGCTTGTTGTCAAGAATTCGAGGTAATTCAGATAGTCAAAGTAACTTCAATTTGATACTACAGAAGTTATGAATACTCAGGAAATTGAGGTCAGTAGTAATTCCATATTTGTTGACAAAAATTACAAATAATAACACTGGTTTATTTTTTATCGTAGCTGAGAGTTTGCTCAAGAGTTTACTGGTAATTGAGGTTATCAGAATAGCTGATGTTTGATACTACAAAGTTATCATTAATTAGGTAAGAGAGTGATTTTGTATTTGTTTGCTTAAATAAAAGGTCACAACTGCTATTATAGTGTTTGAATGAACTAAGCTAAAACATAGTAACAATACTGTAGATTTTATGTTACCTAACTATCAGGCTCGCTCCCATTTGTGCTCAAGCACACCACTAGTTGGCGAGCGAGCCGAGCGAGCGAGACAGTATTAGGGGTGGATAATGCAAAATCGGGTATATGTTATATGTATGTATGTATGTATGGATGGATGGAACGTATGCCCTTTAAACGCGCGCGGGGAACTTTTTTCTCCTAAAAACAAGGTTTTGTAGGCTTGGCCACAGTTTATTCTGAAACTACAGCGTTAAGCAAGCCTTACTTAAGCTCCGAAGTGTGAAAAAATTCCTGCGAAAACGCTTCTTTTCAAGAAACAAAAAGTTGATTCGACCCGTTACTATGGCATTGAAGACCCTATTCCAGACTTAATTTCAAAACTTCGCCTTTTTCGGGGGGAAACGGAGTGCCGATTGTTGGTCCATTGGTAGTCAGAATGCCGTAGTATTAATGCTATAGAAACTACCACTACTTCAGGGAAGCTGAGGTAAGTACGTAATTCCACATTTGTTAGCTAAATATGCAAAATAACTCTGGCCTTTCTTTTTTTGTAGCTAAGAGCTTGTCAACAGCGACTGGTAAATTCAAATAGTTTATTCTGAAACTACAGCATTATGCAAGCCTTGCTTTATACTTAAGCTCCAAAGTGTGAGAAAATTCCGGCGAAAATGCTTGCTTTTCAAGAAACAAAAGTTCGATTCGACCGGTTTACTATGGCATTGAAGACACTTTTCCAGACTTAATTTCAAAACTTCGCTTTATTAGGTACTGAACAGAGCCTGATAACTGTTGCCACATAGAAAATGCATTAAACTAAACAGGATGTGGCTTCGGGCAATATTTTTCCATATCACCTGTGTTCATAGTTATTACGTTGGGTTATTACGCCCCCCTAGGTAAATTTCTTGTTACCAAGGTATTGCCATGAGCAGTACCTAATAAATTTATTATCCATTGGATACCCGAGAATATCACTCGTCTGATTGGAGGTATTTAAGCTAGTGCCTGCGGCACTCGCGTAAATACTAAGCCAACAGACTCGTGATATTCTCCTGTATCAAATGAATAATTGGCGAGCGAGCGTAGCGAGCGAGACACTTACAGGGGTAAAAATGAAAAAATCGGGGATGTTTGTTTATTTGTTTATATTATATGGACGTACGTATGTCATTTTGTACTTTGACCCTCCGTATTTTTGTGTTCGCTCCGCGTTCGACCCCGTCCCAAACTTCACTAAACATAATCCTCCGGTTTAGCGACCATTACCCGTATCACCTTAGAAATTGAATTGTTTACGGCTTTGAATTGTTTTGTGGGTGCAGTTAAAACTCAAAATCTTATGGGAGCTCCATTTCTATTCGAGTTAGTGGCGGTGGTAAGTTAATGCGCTATTTGTCACAGTTATAAGCCATCACAAAGAAAATTTTAAATAACGTGATTTGATTTTGTTGCTTCTTTTTCAATTCAAACTGTTGCGGGAGCGGTTACTATGACATTGAAAACCCCTTTACCTCATAGTAATGTAAAAACTCGACTTTATTTTAATAGCTTGAGTGTTAGTTGTTAAAATTAAATTTAACAATAGTGTAGTTTAAGGCTCGCTCGCCATTTGTGCTCTAGCACACCACTAGTATATATATATGTAGGTATGTATGTATGGATTGTACGTATGCCCTTTAAACGCGCGCGTGGGGAACGTTTTTTCTAAAAAAACACGGCTTTTTAAGCTTGACCCCAGTTTATTCTGAAACTACAGCATTAAGCAAGTCTTACTTTATACTTAAGCTCCAAAGTGTGAGAAAATTCCTGCGAAAACGCTTGCTTTTCAGGAAACAAAAAGTTGATTCGATCGGTTACTATGACATTGAAGACCCTTTACCAGATTTAAATTCAAAACTTCGCCTTTTTTCCGGCTAAGTGTGGCTTGTTACTAGTTGTCAAGAGCCACCTGTAGTCAGTACTAAGAGAGCTATCACTACTTCTGAAAAGTGTATGTAAGCACATAAAGTATTAATGCTAAGGAAGCTGCTACTACTCGAGGGATGCCGAGGTAAGTACGCAATTCCATATTTGTTAGCTTAATATGCAAAATAACTCTGGCCTTTCTTTTTTATAGCTAAGAGCTTGTTGTCAACAGTGACTGGTAAATTCAAATAGTCAGAAGGACTCAAATTTGGTACTACAAAAGTTACCACTGCTGAAGAAAATGAGGTAACAAAGTAATTTTGTATTTGTGTGCTAAAATTGATTGTCTTTTGTTTTTGTAGGTGAGAGCTTGTTGTCAAGAATTCAAGGTAATTCAGATGGTCAAAGTAACTTCAATTTGATACTACAGAAGTTATCAATACTCAAGACTGATGTAAGTAGTAATTCCATATTTGTTGGCTAAAATTACAAATAATAACACTGGTTTATTTTTTATCTTAGCTGAGAGCGTGTTCAAGAGTTACTGGTGATTGAGATTATCAGAATGGCAGATGTTTGATACTACAAAAGTTACCATTAAAAAGGTAAGACAGTGATTTTGTATTTGTTTGCTGAAATCAAATGCCATAACTGCTATTATAGTGTTTGCATGAAGTAAGCTAAAACATAGTAACATTTTATGTTACCTAACTATCAGGCTCGCTCGCCATTTGTGCTCAAGCACACCACTAGTTACGTAAGTTAGGTAATGCAAAATCGGGTATATGTTATATGTATGTATGTATGGATGGTACGTATGCTCTTTTAACGCGCGCCTCTAATTACGTAAGTTAGGTAAAGCGTTCACAGTTCCAGTATTTTTCAATTAACGAGCGCGGAGAATCATACTGCACTGCCTTATGCAACTTTGTTAAAACCAAAAAGTTTACAGCTACTCTCTTCTTGAAACAATTGTGAAGTCTTTGTCAAGCTGCGCTTCTTTGCCACTGCTTTCGAAGTTTATTCAGGTAATTCTGTTAGTTTAGTCTGGGATCAGAGACTTTAGATTCTCTGATGCTAACTGAGAATGGAAAGGGTTACACTGTGCACTACAGTTAGATGTAATTTCTGTCCTATTTTTCTGTAAAAAGAGTCTGCTCGCTCGCCATGCATTTGCGCTATTCGATTGCAGACCCAAACATCATTAACTTAGTTGGAAAAGGGAAGTAGAAGGGAGTTAATTTACTACTTAAAGGATATTATATGCTAAATTCAAATATCATACTATTATCGACACACATTCTGCAAAGCATATGTGTCGGTTTAATACGGTTGAAATATTTAAGCATTGCTGTAGATAACTGCAGGAAGAGACAAGAAGGGGTATGTGCAGTAGTTATAACAGTTCTGATAAAAGCATGCCTGCTTTGAAAGATAATCCTTTATTCATATTCATGGCTAACTGTACTGTTTCCAGGGAGGTACTAAAACCGGGAGCAGGAGCCGGAGTTTCATGCGAGATCTGCAGAAATTAGAAATAAAGAACCAAAAAAACTGGAATGAATAAATCTGTTTGAACTCGAATTAGCACTGCACTACTATATGGCAGTTTTGGAAAAGATGACATTTCTGAATGCAGGAGAATTTTTTATTTTAGGCTCGGCAGGAAAATTTTCTGTCGTCCAGGCAAATTAGTAATCTCATGGGCGCTTTAATTAGCTGCAAAAACACAGCTGTGAAAACAAATACACTCTGTATTGGAATACAGAAATTGATCTCTATCAAGCTTGCTAGGTACATACTTTGTCAGTTCTGCTAGAGGATTCTTCTTATCTTGGGATGCTTATTTTGCCAGGAAAACATATTTTGTGTCATTTTAACATTTCCATTCTTTTCTCCTTTTCCACCACACCAATGAATCCCGTGCTTTTTTCCTAGTCCAAAAAGACGCTAAAATGTTAATATAAATCTGTATTGTGTTTTAAGTGAGGTGGATGAGAAACTGAAAATTTCACTGCTGTGGCCAACGCAGATGTGGTTAACTTATTACTCTCATGGCTGAACAAGCCTGATTTGCAACACAGGGATTGAAAATTAGTCATCATTAACTACAAAATCAAAGATTATTTGAGGAAGAACTTCAGAAAGAACACACTCCTTTACATGCTGCACTACAGTAACAACAAGTTTCAGCACAAAGTAAAAGCAATGAATAAAAATAAAAATAAATGAAAATACATGCCTAACTAAATCACAACTAGTGAAGATGGTGACAAGGGGACAATGCTCAAAATACAGGGAGTGAGGAAAATCTTCAATAATTACTTATCATTATGATACAAGTTCCTACAGTATTGAAAAAAGTGAACAGGTTTCACTCATGATTTGCAGAACTCCATGATTGAAGGAAATATGTCAAAAGCAATCTATAGAGAGAAGCAAAAAGAGTTTAATAGTTACATGTGCTGTGACTGCCAAGAGTGGTTCCATTTGTATTGCTTATCTCAGTGATAAATCAATTCTTCCCCTTCATTACTAAATTGTACTCCTGGGTGTTGTACAGTTATGTTGTTATTCTCATCATAATGCCATAAAGCGTTTCCTGCTTCAAAGTTTAACTCAGCATAGTCTGGAGTTTCATGAGTTGTTATAATCTAAAAAATAAACAAAAAAACAAAAAACAATTTGTACTATTTTCATTTAAAGTGTGCAATGATACATTACTCACCTCAATTGTACCATTGCCTTTTTTCCTCAAGAGAGCATAATTGTCCAGATTTCGAAGTTTTAACCAGCAACATACGATCTGCATCCAAACTCATGAGTGACTAAATCATGAAGAATAGTCACATTACTCACCTCAATTGTACCATTGCCTTTTTTCCTCAAGAGAGCATATTGTCCAGATTTCAAAGTTTTAACCAGCAACATACGATCTCCATCCAAACTCACGAGTGACTAAATCATGAAGAAGAGTCATAACATACTACAAGTAATTAATTATTGTTCCTTACCAAGCAAAACTCTCCTACACACACTTGTGCCCTCTGTAACATATTAGGATACAATGTGTTCAGCTTTTTAAGGAATGAATTCCATGTTATTTTCATGTCGGCGACTGTGTACTAATTTTTCAACTCACGATGATTTTGTGTCAAAGATGCCAAATAAGACGAATATGAGCTATAAATAACAACCATTGAGACTCCATAAAATATTGCTGTTATGATATTTTTTTAACATGGTAAAGTTATCTTCTTTGTGTGATGACACAATGCTGACTCCAGTCAAAGGAACATTCGGATAGCCTATTCAATTAAAATTATATTTGAAAGTTGTTCTTAATTATAACAGTTTTACCTTTCTGAGAATTTTTTTCTGCAGAAATAGAAGTTGACTCTATGAAGAAGATACATTCAAGGACATTTTAGGAATAAAAAACGGTTGATAGGTTTTTTATATCAGGAATAGAATGATGGACAACTGAATCCGTTAAAAAAATAAAATTAGAAATTTGAAGGCATTATTACCACTGTATAATAAAATCACCATTTGGAGATGCTTTCTTATCAGAATTAGGTTCAAGAACTCCTGAATGTGGAAAAAAATAGACTTTAGACCTAATAATAGTGCTTCTTATCTAGTGTACAGTATTTGTAATAATAGGTAGCTAAAGCACTTACCAATAACTGTGTGCATTCCCGAAAATCATTTTTCTGGGAATTTTTCTACCTGCAGGTGTTTCCACTTCTGTCTTTCTCTTTTCCTTAATTCTGATAAATTAACTTTACCTTCAAGTGAAGGCTCAATACCGATATGATAGCATTTGCGAGTAGAACTACAGGTACTGGACAACTTTGGAAAGATTCTGACTGCTTCAGTTGCCATTCCATCAACATCTATTCCCACAAATGATCCATTTCCCACTAATTTCACTCTATTAACAATAATTGCTGATTAAGCAAGATTCAACAAAGTGTTATTCTTTGGTGGTGAGTTTTTCAATTTGTCAATACACAATTCTTGGGTACCATTTCGAACATGAGCAAAAATTTCCTTAGGGTTGATAACAGATTGTAATTGAGGCATCAAAAATGGATCAAGCTTGTAAAAATCAAACTCGTCTTTTATCTGCCATCGACCACATTGGTGGATTGATGCCAATTAAAAATAATAATAAAAATGATAACAACAATAAAATAACGATAATAATAATAAAATTGTGGGGCACCATTGAGTTTGAGGATGTAGGCTTTATAGCTACTCGGACTGCCCTCAGAAATGCATAACTGCCACCAGAGTCGATCTATATTATAGCTGATACTGCACCCTCAGCAGTAACTAAATCAAATACTCCTCCAATGCTCAGATGTATATAAAGGAGCAATTAATTAATAGCATGCATGAGATGTGTGAAGGTAACTACAACCAAAGACTTATCGAATATATGATGGGATAGTTAAATATTACATGGCCGTCCATCCACAAGTGTAACATAAAAAGAAACGATGCACTGACTGTGCTCATTAGGTGAGAGCACACTAGCTGAGAGAATGCTTTAGAACAGCTACGTAAGTTGCAGGTGTGATTATGCAATTTGTGATGTGATAATATCTCTTTATTCTTCATCCTCTTGTGGGCAGCCCCACAATTATAGTGACAATTATTATTATTGTACTGAACTCAGGTACTCCCATAGAGATTAATACAAATCAAACTACCCCAATATTTTACCATTACATCCCCTTTGGCATTCTAAAAGTTTTATTGCATCCCCGTGGGGTTAATTCCAATTTTCTGTTTTCATAATAAATTTTTCATGGTAAATAAAAATATATCATTTCGACATATCTATATGTGTTATTCTTTTATCTATTAGTGCATTACTACTATTGTTATTGTGTGTCTTTAGATGCTGTGGACATTGTGAAATTTGGTCTCTGTGTTGCTGTAGGGAAGCCAGTATTGATTGTACAACCAGTGAATGTTGGTCCAGCAAGCAGGGACTGAGTCGTCAAGTCTTGATTTGCAGTACCACTTGATGAAATACTAGAAATTGAAGGCTCAGGCTACCTGTATGAGCTCAAGACATACAGAGCTGGAGAAAGATCCATTTTAGTGGTCAGGCCAAGAAAAGGTGTGGTCATGGGTGTGGCCAGTACACAGAGATATGTAATGAAATGTGCCACTTTTAACTGGACATGTGTTCTAATCAAATGACAAAGAATTACATAGCAAGTAACAAATGGCACCAGACGCCTCTGGAACCACTTCCACATCACCAGCCAACAGCTCAGCCAAGAGCAAGCCGAATAAATTGCCGCCAGTTATCAAGTGCCCTCTGTGCACAGACAAGCACAAATTAGTTTGGTGTCAACCCTTCGCCCACTATGACATAGACAAAAGAAACAAGTTTGTTTGGGAGAGGTGATTGTGTACTAACTGTCTAGGAGAAGGACATGGCTAAATGCACTGTCCCTCCAAGTACACCTGCCGAACATGCCACAATAAACACCACACGATGCTGCATCGAGAAAAGTCCACCAGAGAAGCCACGAATGCAGTCCTTTGTGTCAAAGTTCAACCACATGATGTGGATTCAGACAAAGCTGACAGTGACGTGACATTCGTGGAGACAGCTATGGTGTTAGTTATGTCAGGCAGCGTCACACCAGAGCCAGAGTATTGAGATCAGACGTTAAATCACTCTGACAAATGTGTTGCCTTGTCACCTTTGAGAAATAATGTCACTGTTCCTAGAATTTGAACTGTAATAAGTGCACAATGCAAGTACATGGAGCTTTAATTTACATGCATTTGTGTCCTTACATCTTGCTTCATCATAATATAGCAGTTGTTGCAAGAGCTTAACAGCAAACACTAAGACTATACTACTGCTTATCATGGGGGGTATGACTAATTTATGGTCAAGTCTATTGTACAATCTTATCAGGCTACACAACACAAACACATTTTTTAAAGCACTTTACATTAAAAAAAATTACAGAAAATACATTGCAGTTTCTAATTTTTTGTGAAGTTTTTAAATGACTGTCAAAAAAATTAAACACACTCATACTGTTTTAACTAACTCATGTCTTAACAGATACAGTGGTTCAACGTAATCTAAATTTATTGAATACCCTACTGTGCTACCAGTACTATGTGTAATAGTTATAACCAATGTTGAGTTTGTATGTGATAAATCCCAAGACATGAGGGTGAAGCCCAAGTTGCGAGGGTTTATGAATTGCAGTACAAACCAATTCTTATTGGTTTATAACTATTTTATAGCCCAAGGACATAGACACCAAGGCAGGCTTTTTTTCTTAGTTGTTGTTTTTTGTTGTTGTTTTCTGGTGGAAGTGAGCCAGAAAAGCAGGACTTCAGATGATTATACTAATATGACACATAGAGTAAAAAGAGAAATGTATTTTTCCTTTAATTTAATGTGTCCTGTGTAATATATAATATAGTTTGAATTTGTTAATAAAAGAATGTGGTTATGGGCATAATAGCCTGATTTAGATCGTATCACTCCATTTTTTTTAAAGTGAAATAAAACCCTCCTTTCAAAATTCCATAGGCATAATATATTTTCCCTTATTTTTAGTGACCTTTCTGTAATGAATCTGTTGTGCACAGAGCTAGCTGGAAAACGAGATTACTCTGAGCAACATAATTCATTAACATCTAACTTGTTGTTTGTTGATCTTTGTATCTGTGTGGGTGAATACTTTAGTGGGACCAAGAGGGTGTTCAAATTTGTGAAATGTTTAGTTTGAAAAAACTCATTTACATATTTATGCATTTCTCACATTGTAATTGTGTACTTACCTGTCGTTTTTCCTTTTGTGTCAGACCATGAGAACATAGCCATGTCTACTGAATGACCTTGCCTATATCTTATAGGTTTTCACTCTAGATCAGACCATGAGAACATAGCCATGTCTACTGAATGGCCTTGCCTATATCTTATAGGTTTTCACTCTAGATCAGACCATGAGAACATAGCCATGTCTACTGAATGACCTTGCCAATCTTATAGGTTTTCACCCTAGATGACTGTGACCCACCTTACTCAGATTTCGTTAATGCTCTAATGTGAGTGTGAGAGCTTTTTTTTTAATTTTCATTTAAAATAAGTTTATTGCAAGGTCTTTTCAGTTACATTCTTTTAAGAAGATAGACAAGTGACAGATGCACGCACAAACAATCAAGTGTGTTTTTGATAGGATTAGCATTTAGATTAACAAACTTTTTAAAAGACTATCTGTTTTATTTCAATTTTTTTTAATAGTTCTATTCAGAAAAAAAAATATGTATGAACACACAAGAGTTCTGTGTCTTGGGTCTACTTTGGCTGTTTCGGGGTCGTAATTCCCAAAAGCAGGTTATGTAAGGACCACCTGGCTAGCACAGGCAGCACACACAGCAAGCTAGCTATTAAAGCTGTGTGTGAGTTATTCTTTGTACTCTTCAGGGAGGAGGATTCAAAAGGATTAAGTTCTATCCCTTGTACAAGAACTTCAAGTTAGAACACGAGGTTTTTTTCTTTAATTATTCTAAAAAACGCACACCAGTGTGCGTTAAATGGAATGTATGAAATTGAATGTAAATGAATATGATATAAAGATAATTAGTGCATGAATAACTAAATTAGGTAAATAATAATTCGGCGTTTGTTTAGGGAGACCTAAACATACTGGGCCTCCAGAAAGTAAACAACATGTATGATAATACAAGTAAACAATAAGTACTAATGAGATGATACAACAGTTCTCACTGCTCGTCATTATCCTCGATGTTCAGTGGGATTAACAAGTGAATGGGTCTTTTATATTCTTTTCCCTTGCATACAAGATCCACAGTTCTGACAAGATTATCTCTGCCAGCATAGACTTTGATTATCTTTCCTAGAGGCCATTTCAATCCATTGCTTAACGTTATGTCTTTGATATAAACTATTTGACCAACTCTGACATTTTCTTTCCTGTTCCTCCATTTCGATCTTGACTGAAGAGATTGTAAGTAATGACCACTCCATCCTTCACTGAGCTGTTGTTGGAGTTTCTGCACTAGCTGCCACCTCCTCAACGATGTGATTTTAGCTGCTGATGCTGCTGGTGTAGGTGGAGCTCTCATTGGCCTTCCAATCAAGAAGTGTGCTGGAGTTAGAGCAAGCTCATCTTCTGACTCAACCTTCTCCAATGGCACTAGTGGTCTCGAATTTAGCACTGCTTCCACATGAGTAGTGATGTTCCACATTTCGTCAAGTCTTAAGGGGTGTGGCTCAATGATTTTTCTTATTTGCTTTTTCATAATCTTTACACCTGCCTCCCAAAGCCCACCAAAGTGTGGAGCTCTGGGAGGGTTGAAATGCCACTTCACACCATGCTGACTCTCGACTACAGATATTGAATGCTTGGATTTCCTGAGCATGCTTGAGATATCATTGATTTCTTTTGCAGCTCCAATGAAATTGCTGCCATTGTCTGAAAAGATCTCACTAGGCATGCCCCTCCTATTAGCAAACCTTTGGAGAGCTGCCATGAATTCATTGGTTTCCAGAGTTTTGACTATTTCAATATGCACACATCTGGTCGACATGCACACAAAAAGGCACAAATAACTTTTGAATTTGACAGGCTTTCTGGTGGCACCTTCTTTCAGAGTGATGGGACCCGCAAAATCTACACCACATTTGTCAAATGGAGGTTGCAGTGTCACTCTTGATGTTGGCAGCATTCCCATCTGCTGCGATAATGGGTTGGCATTGGCATGTTGACAATTTGGGCACATTTTTGCTATCCTCTTGAGCTCTCTTTTGATACCCACCACATAAAAAGTGTGTCCTACTATGCTAATGAGGGTTGCAACTCCAGGGTGACCATGCAACTTGTGCTGTGTCAGCAACATCAGCTTTGTCAGCGCATTTTTAGCTGACAGCGGCACCATGCTCTTTCCACCAACCCTACCCTTTACCAACAAGGCGTGGTTGGGGCTGAGCTCCAAACCCATCCCCCCCAAGGGATGGCCTTTGCTGAGGCGACCTTTACTAGACACAACTGCAAATACATCAGGGAAACTTTCCAATTGCTGCACTCTAATGAGCAAATTTTTGGCAGCATTAACATCATTCCAAGTCAAAGTTCTGTCAGGAGGCTGCTTCTCCTTCTTGACATAGGCTCTCAGAAACCTCAAAACCCAAGCAAGCACTCTGACTAACTTATTATAGCATGAAAATCTTTGCCACAAATCCAGTTCACACTTCTGGGTTGCCATGGCAACTATCACAGTGGCTTTCACTCCAGGCATTTGACTGGGTGGTATGCTTTTTGCAGGCAAGAATGGCCATTGCTCTGGACGCAATTTTAACCAGTCTGGGCCATTCCACCAAAGGTGGGAGTTTACAAGGGTTTGTGCTGTCACACCTCTGCTGCACATGTCAGCAGGGTTGTCAGCAGTGGGGACATGCCTCCAGCTGCACCGTGGCAACAGCTCTCCGATTAACGCTACCCTGTTACAGACAAAGGTCTTTAGTTTGTTGGGTGGTTGAAGTAACCATGCCAGCACAATGCTGGAATCAGTCCAGGGTACAATGTTGGACAAGGGAATGTTAAGCACACCTGCTACATGATGTAATAGCTTTGCAAGCAATTTTGCAGCCTCTAATTCAAGTTCAGGTATAGTTCTTAGCTTAAGAGGGCACACTCTTGCCTTGGAGCAGATTATATGTGATGTCAACCCAGTAGTGCTTTCACACACCAAGTAAACTACAGCTCCATACGCTAGCTGGCTAGCATCAGAAAATCCATGCAGAGTTTTCTTTCTGATTTTGTCATGGCAACCAGTGTACCTGTCAATGTGATGACCTTTTACTACTTCTAGGCCATCCACCCAACACTGCCATTTGGGTAACACTTCCTCTGGAATACAATCATCCCATGCCAATTTATGCACCCAAAGTTGTTGTAATACAATTTTTCCAGAGATCAGGTAAGGTGACATCAACCCAAGTACATCATACACACTTGCTACTACCCTTGCCACCACCCTTTTGGTAACTTCACCTTTTTCAGACGTAGGAGTAGTTACGAGCAATGTGTCCTTGGAGGTGTCCCAATGGATCCCGAGTGCTTTCAGAGGCGACTCCTGTATCAGCTCCTTCTTGTCTTCTTTCTCTAGCAAATCATCAGGAATGGTTGACAGGAGTTGCTGGGAGTTGCTCCTCCACTTTCTAAGCTTCATGCCACATAAACTCAACAATTTACACAGTTCTTCTCTGATTTGCACTGCTTCATCCAATGTGGATGCCCCGGACAAAAAATCATCTACATAGAATTGCTGCATTATAGCTTGTGCAGCCTTGGGATATTGTTTCTGATTCTGGTTGCTATGGTGACGTATAACAGATGTAGCAATGAATGGGGAAGGACGTACACCAAATGTCAACCTTTTCATTTTGCATGTTAGCAGCTTGCCATCAGGATCTCTTATGTACAAGAAATGGTAAGCTTGGTCTTCCGGGAGGAGTTTGACCTCCCTGTACATTTTGCTGATGTCAGCAGACACAGCTATAGGATAACTTCTAAACTGGATCAGGATGTCACTGATTAAGGGGTATAAGTTTGGACCAACTAGGAGAGCATCATTAAGAGCAACTCCATTGCTAGTCTTGGCACTAGCATCAAAAACTGGCCTGACCTTTGTGGAGGTGGAGCTTTCTTTGATTACGCCCTTTACAGGCAAGTAATACATGCCTTTATCCCTTTCTGATTCAGGCACAACCTCTGCATGCTCTAGCCTTATATACCCAAACATTTCTTCATCAAACTCTGCCAATTTTCCCACCTTTTTCATCTTTCTCTCATTACTAATCATTCTAGACAATGCCATCTTACTTGAGTTGCCCAGCTGAGGAGGGCTTTCCACTCTCGGCAGCTTGGCTGCATACCTGCCATCTACTGTTTGGACAATTGATTCTTTAAACTGTGTGATGGCACTCTCCTCTTCAGGGGTCAGTTTGATTGCTTCTGGCACTTTCTCCAACTCGTACATCTTTTGGAAGAGCTGATGATCTCTGTCTTCTGTCACTTCCACTCTGAGAGATGTTCCAGACTTGCTTGCAGGGAGTGCAGATCCAGACACAACCCATCCAAAAGCAGTGTTGACAGCAGTCAGCCTGTCTGCCATGGAAAACTTTCTTCCATCATTTCCCCAGAGCATAGGCAAGTCATTGGTGCCTATTATGAGATCTAGCTTACCTCCAAAGTAAGGATCAGCCAGAGTCAGTCCATTCAACATTGGATTTTTGGCAACTGCTGCTCCATCCTTTGGAGGTGTGGCTGGTGGGAGGTCATTGACTATTGCCACACCCAGTGGGACATCAAACTCTGAAGGGATGATGGTGGAGATGTTCACAGTAGCCCAGTGCTTTATCTGCTTCTCTGCCACAGCTCCTCTCATTGTGAGCTTGATTGGCTGTCTTTGTGGCTGCAGGAAGGCTGCCACTTCTTCACTGATCAGGGAGTGGGTGGCACAACTGTCTAGTGCTGCTCTGGCATTGATTTTCCTGCCTTGACTCTGGATTGACACAAGAGCAGTGAATATAAAACCACAACCGAGCTCACCTGCTGTGTCAGTCTCTGGAGATGTCTGTGTTGCTTGTGCTGCCAGAGTAATTCCAGAGTTGGTTGATTTCTTGTCTTCCTCACTTTCCTTGTGTAGGAGGTAGTTGTGAGGCTGTTTACAGAACTTGCAGGTGTATTTTGAAGTGCAAGTAGCTGCTTGGTGTGATGGATGGAGACAGTTGCTGCAATGCTTGTTTTTGTTCACCAAGTTCCACCTCTGGTTGACAGTCATATCTTTGAACTTGACACATCTGTAGAGAGGGTGAGATGATTCTTTGCATGCTGGACACACCCTTTTGGGAGGAACTTCTGACTTGGACTCCACCTTTGACTCCACCTTCACGGCTGATTCAATTGATGCTGGTGTAGTGGAAGAGTGATGATGCTGCTTGACAGGTTTGTGGCTCTGATAGACATTTCTGCTGAGCCTTGGCAAGTTATGTGACGGTGGTGTCACAAATTCTATCAGCTTCTCTAGAGTAGGCAGTTCATCATTACTTCCCAGATGCTTGGACCACTCAGTCATGAGCTCCATGTCAAATTCCTTCACTGTGAGAGCCACTGTCAGGGTGTCAATGTTTCTGCCTCCAATCTTTTCCATCTCTGACAACAATCTTTTCGTCTTGTCCAAAATTAGCTTCATTGACTCTCTGGAACAGTCATACTTCTCTTTCTTCAGGAACTCATCCACTAGTTGTGGATAAATCACTGTCTTTCGTCCATATGTCATCTTGAGCTGCTCCAGAGCTCCTTCATAGCCATCACTGCAAGAGTTTAGCACCAGCTTCCTTGCATCATTGTCCTTCATGGCATCTGCCAGTATACTGATTTTGTCTGTGTCCGGATAATAATCCTTGTGAAGGTCCATAATAGCTTCGAATCGCTCGCAAAAGTGTTTGAAGTCTCTGGGATTTCCACTGAAGGTGGGTGGCTTTATATGGTAAGGGGGTGGCAGAGCACTTCTGGTGATGCTTCTTTCCACCCTTGTTTCTGCTGGCAGCACAGAAGGAGCTGCTGCTGCAGTGGCAAACAACTTTGTCCTGACTTGCTCTGCCAGAGATTGTGCTTTGGCTAATTGGCCATTTATGTAGGAATGAGCAGCATAAGGGGTGAGATCACTGATGTTTCTTTCTAGCTCTTCCTTCACTTTGTTGCCATCAGTGTTAAAAATGTAGGAGCTTCTATCTTGCTTTCCTTCACCCAGGTGGCAGCATTGGTCTGCACTCTAACATCACCCAAGTAGAGATTGCTCAAAACAATGGCTTCTTCCAGTTTATCCAACTCACTGTCAGAGATTCTTTCCACAGCTTCATTGCCACTCACTTCTCCATCAATCTCTAGTTGTGGCTTGCCTTCTGTTGCCATTTGTGTCAGCACAGCTTCATGCATGTCACTATGCTCGTCTATCAGCCTTTTAATTATCTCAATTTTCTCCCTCAGCTCTCTTTGTTTTATTTCTGCCAGGTTGTCACTTGTGAATTTCATAGCACTCTTTATGGCTTTGGTGAGCTTGCCTCTACAGGTTTTCCTTTTGGCCTTCAAGGCTGCCAAATCACTCTCTTCCGATGCCATTCTGGGTTAATTATTTCGAAACACAGTTCTGACTCTGGTGAGGAATTCCAATTACTCCTTCCTTGGAGTTAGCAGTGAATCAATCTTCTTGGTTACAAGAGTTAGAGTAGCTTGTACAGCTATCCCTCCTGCAGTTTCTCTTCTTCAATAGCTTTGCTTCTTTCTTAGAGAGCTAGGCCACTGATCCCCCTTACCTTCACCTTTACGGATCCGGCTCGAAGGACCAATGTTTCGGGGTCGTAATTCCCAAAAGCAGGTTATGTAAGGACCACCTGGCTAGCACAGGCAGCACACACAGCAAGCTAGCTATTAAAGCTGTGTGTGAGTTATTCTTTGTACTCTTCAGGGAGGAGGATTCAAAAGGATTAATTTCTATCCCTTGTACAAGAACTTCAAGTTAGAACACGAGGTTTTTTCTTTAATTATTCTAAAAAACGCACACCAGTGTGCGTTAAATGGAATATATGAAATTGAATGTAAATGAATATGATATAAAGATAATTAGTGCATGAATAACTAAATTAGGTAAATAATAATTCGGCGTTTGTTTAGGGAGACCTAAACATTGGCAACTGCCCTATTTACATTTAGCAGTTTGTTTTTGTTTTTGTTTTTTTGCCAGGTTTACTATCTGACTCATTTTAATGATCTGATTCTTTTAAAAAGGGTTTGACACCCTTCGAAATGGTTTGAATAGTTTGACTAGCCTGTTCTATAATGTTCTGGCCAGTGGTCTGGCCTGTTTTTTTTTAAATGGTCTGGCCTGTTTTAAAACAGTCTGAGGTTTGGAAATGGTCTGGCCCATTTTAAAACGGTCTGGCCCGTTTTAAAATGGCTGGACCATTTTAAAACTGTCCAAGTTTGTAATTGGTCTGTAACATATATGTTAATGAATTTTCTAGTTAATTAAATAGTATACGGTAGTTTCCCCTTGTATATTATGTGACAGTATGCATCTGAAGTGACTTTTTATTAAATTATAGAATGTACAACAGTTTCCCCTCATAATTTGTGACGATGTATGCATTTGAAGTGACTTCTTATTAATTAAAGAGTGTACGACAGTTTCCCCTCATAATTTGTGATGATGTATGCATCTGAAGTGACCTCTTAATTAAAGAGTGTACGACAGTTTCCCCTCGTATAATTTGTAATTTTGGACCCATTTGAAGTGACTCTTTATCAATTAAAGAGTGTACGACAGTTTCCCCTCGTATAATTTGTGATGGTGGATTGCATCAGAAGTGGCCAAAATCACATGACTCAAAACTGAGCAGTTGCTTCACAATAACACCATTCTTAGCAATTTTTCTTCCTTAAAATTTACGTCTTGGGAGGGGATGAGGAAAAGGGGGAGGGGGGGGGGGGGGGGGGGGAGGGGGAGGGGGGGGAGGGGAGAGAAAACTTTTAACATTCACTAATAATGTATTTATCATATATAATATGGGGCATGCAGGCCTCTACATTCACATTAAAGAAATCCACTTCAAGTACCCTCTACATAATTTTAGCAGTTCAATGTGATGAACTCTGGCTTAAACGTGGAGTTCGAAGTTATAATTCAATGTTGTTCTTCTATGGCCTTGTTTACAACATTCTGGGTATAAAAGGTGAATCCCCGGAGTGCCCTTTGACCAAGCTCCTTCAAACTTAAAAAGTAGTCGCACAAAGAAAAGCCTTCCAGAATAGCTCACTATTCATCAATTATGTTTAATATGAGTGTCAACACACAAACAGGTGTTATATAATCATTTTTGCTTGTGATATAACAGAGTAATAAACTCTAGCTCCTATCAATGCTGTGTGTGTATACCAAATTACTTCTTGATTGAATGTGATCCCTCAGGATAGTATCTAGCAGTACTTGACAGTATAATGTAAATCCAGTGTAGTTGAATTTAGCTGTGTCAATGGCCAACAGTACTCTTCTTCTTTTTATCCCGCAGTTTTCCTCACATTGTTTTTGTGTTTTCCTTATGTTAAGGTCCTCACGACTTATTCTTAGCCTGTTTCCAGTTTGTTTGTGTACTAAGTTGCTGTAATTTGTTCTTTTCTAGGAAATTGACCAAAACTGGCCGCCACCTCATTGTGAAATCAGTACCCGGCTTATGGCCTTTCATATCTAGGACTTGTTTCCAAATACAGCATGGAAACCCCTTTCTTTAGCTAAAATTTACTAAGACATAGTTCAAAATAAAGGAGGAAAAACTGTTGTGTACTCTAGAATTCACTAACACATGTGTCTACGCTTCAAAATAAAGGAGGGAAAACTGTTGCGTACTTTTAATTAGCTAGAATTCATCACAAGTTTATGCTTCAAAATAAAGGAGGAAAAACTGTTGCATACTCTTTAATTAGCTAGAATTCACTAACACATGTGTCTACGCTTCAAAATAAAGGAGGGAAAACTGTTGCGTACTTTTAATTAGCTAGAATTCATCACAAGTTTATGCTTCAAAATAAAGTGTGTTGCGTACTCTTTAATTAGCTAGAATTCACTAACACAATGTTTCTACACTTCAAAATAAAAGAGGATGCATATTTTTTAATTAGCTGGAATTCATAATAATAATGATGATAATAGTTGTAATAAAAACAATAACAAAGATAATAATGAAGATAACAATAACAATAATAATTATAATAACAATAACCACAATATCAATTACAATATAGTTATAGTAGTAATTATAGTTTTATTACTAATAGTGTAATTGTTGTGTTATCATTGTTATTATTATGGTAATGGCGGCAACAAGAATGATTATAATTTAATGTAATGGAATACTATTACAATGCATACAACAATGCTATGTTGACATTAATTCTTTAAGATAATCCTGTTGAGGTTGTGTACTGTCAACTATTTTAAATAATGGTTATACAATTTCACCAAAGCTTATTAAAGTGTAGTTATGGAGGCATCACTGACAACAAAATAATTCCCATTTATTAGTGCTGTCTGTGCTTTTTTTTCTTACCTTTGCCATGTAACAGATGTTTCTCTTCCACTCATTGCCACAAATAAGAAACAGGGAAGTACCAATATTGTTATCAATAAGTTGGACGTGGAGACTAGTTTACACGAAATCCGGGCATGCGCGCTCGCTGTGCGCGAGTTTTTCGCGAATATAGTCCGGTCCGTGGGGGCATTTCCGGTCCGGTTAGTCTGACCCCCAAGAAACTCAGAAAAGATGAGCTGCTGACGCGCATAAATACCGCGAAGCAGTGCCCACACCCTTCAAAGCTAGAAAGGTCAAAAAACATAAGGCGGTCGGAAATTATGAAAGTCTTAGCTACCCTCCTACTATTTGCGTGCTACATTTCTCTGAACGAAGCTGGGGAATGTGATTCTTACGACAGAGAAAAACTCAATGAAGGGTACAGGACTTGCGTGTACAAAGACAGCATGGGGCACCCTACAGTTGGCGTGGGGTTTAACTTGGACAAATTCGGAGCAAAAGGAGAACTGGCATCAGTCGGAGCAGACTATAACAAAGTATTAAACGGAACTGAGTGTTTGACAGATTCTCAGATTGAGCAGCTTTTCAACAAAGACATGGACTCCGCCAAAGGTTGCTCAGTTCGTTACGTTTCAAAGAGTATCCCTGAAGGTCCAAGGTCAGCTATCAATGATATGGCTTTTAACATGGGTTGTGGCACGCTGGAGACATTTGGGACCCTCAGAAGCTACATTGAAGATGGCAAGTATGCTGAAGCTGCGAGTGACATGGAAGGCACTCTATGGTGTAGACAGGTCGGCAGTCGGTGTGACAGAGATGTGTCCTGCATGAAATCAGGGGTCATGAAGAAGGAAGATTGATACCTAGAAGAAAAAAAAAAGAACATGAACAACTATTGAATGTGATTAACTCTATTTTGTGTTTACTTGCTGCTTTATCCTTTTTGTGTCCTATTTGTTTGATGACTTAACTAATGGCTGACTTAATGAGAAGTATGTAACTGATATCAAATCAAGAGATTAGTTGCACTAGCTACTAGAGAGCAGTTTACTGAACTGTCACTCCATGTTTTCTATGAATTTTGAGGTGAATAGGAGAATACAGAAGCTATAAGCAATACCTGTTTAAATAGGGAAATAGACTATGGGATAGTAAGTCTACATGGATTGGTGCTGCTCCCATACCTAAAATCCTTTTCCTTCAAAATTAGTTTGCTTTAAGTACTGCACAATATACAGAGATGTTCTGCTAGCTATATCAACATGTATAGCTGGTTAAATTATGATTGGCGCAGGCATTTAATTAACATTGCATAAGAAAGATAAAAAGCTTGGTGATTAACTGATAAACACATTAATAGGTGACATTCACAGATGCAAGTAAACAAATTTAAGATGTGGATGTGGAGTGACCAAATAAACTCACACGTATGCAGTGTTAATTTAGTTAATTGTTTTCATTTTGTTATACTCCAATGATGAAGATGAATCCTCTCTGGATACCAACTCTATCTTGGATCTCTGTGTGGATCCTGTTGCTCGGAAGTTGTACCTCCTATGATTACGACCGCCTAACGTCTTTTTGACAAGTCCACGATATAGATTGAAAACTTTTTTGGTGAAAATAAAAGCAAGAAACATGAATAAGCCAATTGAGCTATTGAAGGCTACAAAGGGATACCACATCCAGCTGATATGCTTAGAAATAGCTATAAACCCGAAGATCCACGTGAGACCAGTAATGGTGAAGATAGCAAGCCAGACCCTAATGATAGTACTTATGCTGGATTTGTCTACTTTAGACTGGTCCCAGTGTACTTTGAAGAGGAATGCTGTGATGATGACCATAAGGACAAGGTTAGTGGCAAGGCTCAGCACTAATGGCACCAGGAATACAACAATAAGGGAATAGTAATGGTTGATCCAGCAACCAGCTAACTCTCCTTGACTATTGGTGCCATACTGAATCAGTGCAGTCGTAAAGTTCAGAGTAACTGATACAATGCTGACGGCAAGCGGCAGGATCCACCCAATCATGAAGTAACCGAAAAATGCTATTTTATTTTTGCTCGACTTTTTAATGAGCATTTGAGCTTGATAAAAACTTCTGGTTGTTTCGAGGGAGAATATACTCATCCATGAGAACTGAGCAAGGTAGAAGTAGTGAAGAAGAATAGCAATAGTTGAGCAGAGACTTACTGAAGGCCAGTGCTGAACTGCTGGTCCTCCAGCAATATAAAGAGCATTGATCATAAATACAGCGACACATATATTCATGAGTACGATCCCAGGAAAGGTTTTGAGTTCTTTAAATATCAAATATGTTATAAAAATGGTAGCAGATCCAATCAAAGACAGGGAACAGCCGACATAGGTTAGAGCCTGTATTCCTGGTAGGTTTTCTACAAAAAGTAGCTTTTGATTGTTGACTAGTGGTGGTTTGATGAGATCAGCACATATGACAGGTCTGCCATCTTCCTGGTAGCTTGCCATTACAGCCTCATTTTGAAACAATATACTTCCATTTTTCAAGTCAGTATAGTCAGATTCATTTAAAGTAACTAAAACTGTTGCGCAATTTAGTGGCCCGGTATTATTTCCAATTCCACAAATGATGGGATGCCCTAACTCGTCATAATCAATAACTTCTACTATCTGTTCCATTTGCAGGACAAAAATTGTATCATTGAAAAAATCTATGTAAGTTTTATTGTCCTTAACAACAAACAAATCAGAACAATTAGTGTAGTTACTAATATTACCTGAGATTGAATCTGGTGGCATATTCACATAGACATCAAAAGAGCATCTGCCTCCAAATAAAGAGTAGCCTTCTGGACAATGTGTCGGCCTGCAATCAAATCCAACTAGAACTTCTCCTTCGGGGCAAACAATGGAGACTGTGGTGGTCTCATCTGATGATGTAACTGCAACCTGGCCATCACCTAGGCTACTCAGAGTGACAGTATACGACAATGTTGGTACTGGCCTTATTGCCTCTGGAGCAGGTCTTATACCTTCTCTAGGTCTTTCACCATTAGGTATTCTATCTCCATTAGGTCTTCGATCTCCAATAGGAGTTGGTTTTGTTTTTACTGGGGGTGTAGACTTCACAGTAAATTCAGTTGTAGAAATAGTGATAGGTAATTCTGTTGTGATTGGAGGAACTTGGCAAATATCATTGTTAAGCTCATCTGTTGACCTAGATTCAAGCTCAAAGCATTCCACATGTTCCAGTGACTCGCCGTTACATTCAGCACATGTTCTGTTGCGATATACAGTATTTCTGGCAATAACAAGATCAGAATGTCCCGACTTGCATTGCCTCGCCAAGTTTTGATAATTCCCTTTTGATATCTTTTTATTGACTCTGGTTTCCAGAATATGATGAGGGAGGCATGTGTTAATACTCGGAACGCAGGATCTTAAAGGAATTATGCTGGAATTGCCAATAATTGGAGGAACAAATGAACAGACACTACACTCTCTCTTCAAGATTTCTGGATCCTGGTTGAGTATGTTTGCAAGTCTATTTCTTCTGATAAGTCGATAAATAATTTCTCTGCAAACGAGTCTGTATGTCCATGCTACCAGTTCAGTCACTCGATTGCAAAGTGCACAGTGCTCATTCTTATAAACTAGTCCAGTTATCATGTCAGTGACTGGTGGAAGATCTTGGCTGCCATTACTGCACAACGACTCCACTGCCATATTTGCTGAGTCATCCCAATCGGTTGGGCAGGAAGACACCATAAGGAAGGCTTCACCCTCAGCAATAACTGAGACCTCAGGGTTAATGTATATTGACTGACAGCTTAAGCTTGCTCCTTCAGATAAAAGTGTTGAAATGATTGAAGAGGAGCCGAAAGAACTTTGGCAGCAGCAGTCTTGGAATTGTGAACAATGGCCGTCACACTTACAAATTGCCGAGCTGTTCGTTAAGATGGAAGAGCACCTGTCACATCGATTGCAATTCTGACTAAAAGTGAGACAAAAGAATGTGAAATGGAGCAAAACTAGGACTACAATTTTTCTAGACGTCCCCATAGTCCTACGCTATGTTGCCAACTAGTGATATCTTCTGAGTCTTCAACAAAATGACATTGTATTGTACTACACAGAGTAATCTATAAATATGGTGTTTAAGAATTTACACATGCAGCACAATTCAAACAAGTCACTATAGTACTATGAATTTACACAACAGCTGCTTTGTAAGGAAATATGCATTTATTAGGTAATACAAATAATAGCATATTCACGGCAGCATGACCTTATTCAAACATATTGATTGCAACATGGCCTTTGCATGGCCTTCTCATCCAATAAACAGATTTACACGTGATATAAATTTTTTTAAAGAAATTGTCACTTTATCAGAGTTCAACTATAGCTTTCAGGATAGCAGAAAAAAAGAAAAGCATTTTGCCCAACTGTGGTGATTTGTTAACATGTTCCAGGCACTTATAGTAAAACAAAAATTAACTTCACTCCAGCTAGGTATATTCCTCCATTCAAACCCCTCTACATACACCGCTCTCTATTAATTATACACCTCTCTGCATAATTACTTAATGGTTTAAAATCATTGAAAAGTAACAGCATGAAACTCAATAAATCATTTTATTTATAATAAACTAGTAGAAGTAAAAATATTATATCAAAAGCTATATGAAATAGTACCAGTCTTTAAATTATTGTGAGGTGAAGGCTGGGAGGCAAGTTCAATTGTGTTGCTTCTAAAAGACAACTTTTCTATACACATTTTCTTAATCAGCTCCTTGTAAAGGCTCCAAATTCGATTTGTTATTAAGAAGTTAAGGAATATAAAGAACCCTGGTGTACTATTGAATATGGTAAAGGGATACCACATCCAATATGTCTCACTATGAAGTGCTGAAAAGCCAAACAACCAAGTCAGTCCAGTCATAGTGAAGAGAGCCAGACAAATTCTAACCAAGACTGCACCTTGACCATTGCCATATTTAGCACCAGTCTTGTATGCCTTGCATAGTAGCACTGAAGTGAGAAATAAACAAACGACGTTGAAAATGAGACTTAAGACGAGGGGTACAATAAATATGGCAACGAGAGAAGAGAAGTGGTTAATCCAGCATCCTGCCAGTTGTCCATGTCTATCGACTCCATATTGAATAAGTGAGGTAGAATAATTTAAGGCAATGGATATGATGACAACCCCTAGAGGAATGAACCAGCCCAGAAATAAATACAACAAAAGTAATCTTATCTTGTCTTTCCTTGACTTATACAATTGTTTAGTGGCTCGATAAAATGTCCTGGTCACTTCAAAAGAAAATATTGTCATCCAGGAAAATTGCGTCAAATAGAAATAGTGGAGAAATATGGCAGTAGTGGAACAGATGCCAATCAGAGGCTGGAATTGGAGAATCGGACCTCCAAGTAAAAAGAGAGCACTAATTCCAATCATTGCAACGCACATATTCATAAGAATTATGCCTGGAAATGTTCGAAGCTCTTTAAAAATTGCATATGTGAAAAGTACTGCAGTAGAACCTAAGAGAGAAAGGGAGCAGCCAATATAAGTAAGTTCTTGTATGCCAGGTAATTCTTCAATAAACAAGAAGTGTCTCATTCTAACTGGTTCGAGCTTTATTTGATCTAGGCAAACAACAGGGCTGCCATCTTTACTGTCATAAAAAGATACTTCCACTGTAATATTTTTAAATACAATGCTGCCGTTCTTAAAGTCTATGAATTCTGATTTCTTTAACTTTACAAAGCCAGAAGTACAATTTAATGACTCTACAGTGCTATTGCCTAAGACACATACAATGGGGTGCCCAAGTTTATCATAATCAATGACTTCAACTATCTGTCCTGTTTCCAACATAAGGATTGTGTCATTCAGAAAGTCGTAGTAAGTCTCATTTTTGCTAATTACCAGAAGTGTTGAGCAGTTTCCATCAGTAGAATTGCTACTAACAAATCTTTCCTCACTAATTGAAGAACACCTTCCTCCCATGTTGGAGTATCCCTGAGGGCATACTGTGGGTTGACAGTTCACACCTACTAAAACTTCACCTTCTGGGCATGAAACTGAAGCACTTCTTACCTCGTTGTCTGATGTTAAAAGAATCTTCCCATTCCCTAGGTTACTCAAAGTCAGAGGGATTGTAGAAGGACGTCCAATCAAAATAGAAGTAAACATAAACGTGCATGCCTCATCAAAGGTCCTATTTTGTAATACAAAGCACTGCACATGGTTCCTAAGGGACTCACTATTACATGCTGCACATGCTCTATTGTAATACGGTTTATCACCAGATGCATGAACTAATTCTGGCGGTCCAGAAAGACATTGTTTCCCCAGAGTAATATAGTCCATTTCAGATATTCTTGCCAGCATACTTCGAGGTAGGCAAGTCTGAATGCTCGGAACGCAAGACCTCGGTAAATGGGGGCTTGCTAAATCAGGAGGCAAAAATGAGCACAAATTGCAGCTTTTTTTTAAAAGGTCAGGGTCTTTCATAAGAGTATCTGAGAATGTATTGCTGGTAATGAGGTTGAGCACATGTGAAGAGCAAGTAAGTTGATAGCCCCAGGCTATGACTTCAATTACTCCATTGCACAGAGCACAGTGTTCGTTCCTGTACACTAGTCCAGTAGTCAGGTCAGTCACTGGAGGTAATGAAGAGCTAGAGTTCACACATCTTCTTTCTGATGCCAGATCAGACACACGTCTTGGACAAGATGTGATCATCAAAAATGCTTCATTCTCTGAAACTACTGAGATATCAGGACTAACAAACTTAGAGAAA
>WLWD01002121.1_pt1 | contig 52888 bp, 47 predicted proteins | sample 6712731 | NCBI WGS metagenome assembly WLWD01 (sample SAMN12718690, study PRJNA576275) | sponge metagenome | isolation source: marine sponge | host: Mycale hentscheli | place: New Zealand: South Island, Marlborough, Capsize Point | collected 2014-11-01
TGGCCAGTTGGGAGGAACTGCTCGCTAGTATCTTGATGCAGCGAGAAGATGAGCTTGAATTCATCCATTATGCAGGGGAGGATATAGTCCGCATCCTAGAAGTGCTGCAGAGTACCTACCTTAAGGACATGGCCCTCATTAAGGTTACGGTATACAATTTGCTCATTAATTATTCATGAGTTACTGTTTTTGTTTGTATCATCCACTACACTTATTTTTATGAAATATGCTCCAAACATGAAATTATAATGTGTTCAAGTTTCTTTATTAGCTAGCTCTTGCTTTTCAATGAGCAGCCAGCAAGGCTTGACCGAGGACCCCCTGAGGCAAATTTTCGGCAGATTTTCGGCGTCAAATCTTGGCTTCATCATCACTCCTAGCTTTAGTGTGACAGCTCCCCTGGCTACTTTAGGACTTACTCGTGGGCCAGTCACAGCGATTTTGGCTCAATGGGCCATGGATCTCCAGATATTCACAATTTTGTGCCTTAGAGACGCCATTTTATCTTGATCTGGGAGACAAAACTGAGATTTTCTCGACAACCGTCAGCTTTCTTCACGAAAATGTTTTGACTGGCCCTGCAATAATGTTCCTACAATTAGATAGTGCAGCCTATACGGCAGAGTTGTTGACGACCATGCTGTAATTTGACGCCGAAAATGTTATATTTGCAGGAGGTCGATCTTGGGCTGCCTATTCGCTATGAAGAGCTGACTATTCGTCGTATGCCTTCTTCTCCTTCGGCTTGGGTGACTTTGTTACTGGTATAAGAAGCTCTACACAGAGTGGCAGTACATGACCAGTGGGTACGGAACTCTCGACCAAGCCATTGAGGTAGTCCAGGCTCATGCGCTCAGGCTCTTCACGGCAAGTTTTGAGACCCACATCTCCGGTATTGCCGGCAACCTTCTGTCAGGCGGGCAGGCCGTGTGGGATGAGCTGTCATTCAACTGTGGCTTGGGGGAGGCTGACCCGATCAACTTCACTTCGTGTGTCTCTATGTCTGACGTCAAGAAGATAGTCATAGATTGCGTGGAGAGACAAAAGATAGTGCAGAGTCTTTTGAATGACGGTGCTGTGGTTTACGCTGATAACTTATTCGGCTGGACTCCTCTTCTCCACGCCGCGGCACTTGGAAGCCCCAAAATGATTCAACTTCTATTACAGAACCGTGCTGATCCTGTCAGCCGCACTGGCCTGGCTCACACCTCCCTGCACATTGCTGCCATGAAGGGCTCTTATGATGCCATCCGCCCCCTTTTAGAAGGCGGGGTTCCACTTGATGAGGTGGACTATTTCAAACGATCACCCCTCAAAGTGGCTTGCTTGCACAGGTGGCCGGCCAGGCTGTTTAGTGCTGCTCTAGGCTGTGAGTTGCCCCAGGGTTGCATTCAAGCTCCAGCCTACCAACCTCCCCCAAGGCTTCTGGCATACGGCGGGTGGTTTCCCGGGAGTATGGCACTTCCGGATTCCCTAGTCTCTGAACGCTGTGATTTCGACATGGCAGGAGAGCTGACTGCAGAGGCATTCCTCTATGACTGCTTGTCTCTGCAGAGACCTGTTCTGGTGCGTAACACAACCAGCATACACAACATGAAGAAACTCCACAACTTGTGGCACAGAAACAAGATTGCTAACGAGTATGGAAGTGAGGCCCACACGATTAACCATGCCGTCCCAGGGGCCACATCAGATCGTACGACAATAAAAGATTTTGTGGCAAAAATGAAGACATTTCACGAGGAAAGTTCACTCGATAATCCTGCGTTGAATCCAATGCATGTATCACCACAGCTACCGGCAAATTCTCCTCTTCTCAAACATTTCATCACCCCCTCCGTGTTAGCTGATAACATCACCAAGATAAGCTCGCTGAAATTTAATTTCTTTCTAGGCACTCAACTGTCAGGGCTGTCTCCCACGTTCCATTGTAGCTCCTGGCACTTGCAAGTGTACGGGCAGAACAGATGGTTCTTGTATCCGCCCCGCCAGTCCTACATGTCCAACCAGCCAGTCTGGAACTGGTGGAAGGACTACTATCGCAGCTCTGCAGACGCTCTGGAGTGTGTGCAGTACTCTGGCGACTTGCTGTTTATACCGGAGACTTGGGGTCATGCGTTTATTAGCCTGAGAGAAGGCATAGGGCTAAGTTCGGAGTTCATTTATGGAGCATCTGAATTTTCAATCTAAGACTACAATTTGCAGTTTACTTTTATATCAAACAAAAAATTTAATTTTATTATTATATGTCTAGTCTCCAATTGAATGAATAAATTATGATGAATAAGTTAGTTGCCTGTACTGCCTAAAATTGCTGCCGTATTTCCCTGTTGTACCACTACTGACAGCCGCTGAAGGAGGAACTGTGTAGAGCGGGGGTCTCCCGTGGCCAGGTGGATGCGTCTGCCTAACTTCTCTAGAAAAGATAGGGTAGAGGGCCCTATGGCGCCTGAGGTCTCTATGGCAACTGGCTGTGTAATGAACTGAGGTGCCAGATGTGCATACTTGGCAGACTTCCTTTCTTCGGCCAGGGATGCAACACCTCCTTCTTCATATGAGGACGCAAAAGTATCAGGACATGTTGCATCCCAGACCAGAGGATGACCTGAACTCCAAGGTACTAGGGTCATGCCATCTGGTCTTTGGCCATCTGTGCATAAAAGGCCAGAAGGTTCGAGCCTTGAAGGGTTCCCAGCTGTGGAAAGCGAACGCTTTGTGACATCATTAAGGGATGCATGTCGAGAATGCCTTCCCTCGCTTATCCGGCAGCACAGTCCATGAAGGCCGAGTGAGGAGACCTCAGCACCGCAGAACTGGCAATGATGGGGGGCACAGATGGCAGTGCCGAGTCTCAGGCCGACAGCTATCCGAAGTGAGGGGTTGTCTAAACGGAGGCCAATGGGGGAGATAGGGAGTGCCTGCAACCAAGCCCCAGAGTTCTTATCCATTGCAGCGAGAAGCCTAGCTCGTTCAGTTGCATCAACAGAGCTACCTAATAGAGACTCGGCCATACTGGAAGTTCGCAGTGTGTCCCAGTTCTTCTCCTTCAGCACACCATGGTCCACAGGTGGAGCAATGTCGAGACCATGTGACCATTTCTCTACTGCAGAATCTGAAAAGGGTGCAGGGGGAAGTGATTGAGATGAAGAATGTTGGCCAAGAATTGCAGACACCAAATTGGCAGTAGAATAGGTGGAGGCGAGATCCTCTAGAGTGCCTCCAATCGATACGTCATCCATGTACATTACACTCAGAGAGGAGCACAACTGCACAACTGCATACAGTGGCGATGTAGTGCCAAGCAGAAGAGAAGAGGGCCCAAAGGGTCTCCCTGCTGAACTCCCTCTTGGGACGAAATCACCGACTCTCCCCAAAAAAGGGAAGATGGGGCTGAGTAGGAAGAGTGGACTAATGGGTAGATGTCCGGGCACAGATCTTGAACCGCTTCACCGTGTCACGGCGTATTGAGTTGAATGCATTTCTAAAATCCAACTTGAGGAAGGCATGATCATCTTCCATTGTTTTAATATTGGAAAATACAAAATAACAGAAATATGCACAAAGATGGTACAGATTATCATGATTGAATGAGGGAGGGAGAATATCAGTCTTCATCTGATTCGGATGAGCTAAGGTCAGAACCAAAGATAGGAATATGATTGGAATTTGATGGGGCTTTGGTTGGGTAAGGTGTAGATGATGAAGAAGGCTTTCCCTTCTTGGTGATGGTCAGCATGCTGGGAGTGGACGATACTTCATCCCAGTCCCGCTTCAACCCAGGATGTGGGTTGGATGGAGTGGGTGTGGTCAAAGTATCGTCATGGATCCCATTTTGAGCAGACTGAAGGGAATGATAATTGAATATGATAAATAAAACAAGACATTATTACAGGGTTTTTAGTGAAACGTTTCAGTATATTCATCCAGCTTAAAGACAGAATTACACGGGTTCCATCATTCAAACTGAATGTAGGCATCCTTCTTTCTCTTCCTTTTTTAAAAACAATTTTTGATACTTAAGTAAAAGAAACAATGACCGAACCCAGGTCTGCTTGCTACACACTAGAGCTCTAACCACTGAGCTACGACAACCAACAACAGATAATAAACTTTAATGAATACAATGGCAGAGAAAAAAATTCTAAATAGAAAAAAATAAAATAAAACGTACAATTTTTTTTTTACACTCTACTGACACAGAACAAGTAGTGATGACCCTGTACCAAACTGAATGGTAAACAAAGTGACAACATTCTATAAACCAGCTGGTAAGATCGTGCTAAAATGTCAAGATGCCCAATTACCAAAATAATTCACCAAGACCTTACTTCCGATCCATCCTCCTCCTCAGAAGAGTCTCCTTCTTCCTCTGACTTGGAACTCTCTTCACTGGAGATGCCATTATCATGAGGTCCTCCACCTTCTGGGCCAGACGATGCACCGCCAGTTACAGTCGACACCGATGCTGCAGTCCTGGAAAGGTAAAGGGTGGACAATATTGATGAACAGTGGTGGATAGTCTACTCATAAGATGGACACTTACTTTTTCCTTGAGGCAGAAACTTTTGAGCTATATAAAATAGTAGTAATAACAGTAGTAGTAATAAAAATAACAACAAGAACTACGCGTAACACTTGGCGCTACTAATTAGCTAACAATTACAAAAATCATTTTTCTAGCAGCGTTCCCTAATTAGGGCTACAGTAGGATGTCGATTCCAATCGTCAATAAACCCAAACATAACAAGCACAAACACTGCACATGCATTTTATGATAGTTATTTCAGTCACTTTTTTTTTTTTTATTGTTGTTGCAAAAGTGGCTATCTGTAGATAATGGTGGTGATGCAATGGCTGTAAGATACTATTCAGTCCAGGTAATAGAATGTTCTCTTATTAACAAGCATATACAATATATAATCACAGACACAGGATATGATAAATTACCACACAACTAAAGTTGCACCGATAATCGATCGGTCTATTGTTTATCAGCCTACTTTTGCGATATCGGTATCGGTTGTCAACACTACCCGTCGTACCGATATAATCTATAGAAAATTTTTTTTCGTAAGCACTGCGTGGACACTGAACAGATGAGTTCTACTTGCTCTTAGACGGCGTAAAGACAAAGAAACTTAACTACGATGTCTAAAAAGAGGTCACCAATTTGGCACTACTTTGTTCCTGGCACTGAAGACTCTAGACTAGTACCATTATATTTCTAATTATGTAAAAATAAAATTTTCAAAATTCAATGAATATATCTATCTGTTATCGGCCTCGATTCTAGATACAATATCGGTTATCGGTATATCGGTAAAATCTTCTATCGGTGCAACTCTACACACATCAATAATAATGGTTAAGTCCAAAGTTCAATGTCCATATTTCACAATGGTTAAATGATTGCTAAACGGAAGGGAAATGCTCTTTACATTTAGACTTGGCTTGAAATATGCAAGTGGTTGAAGAAGAGAGCAGTCAACATGTATTATAACCCTTTTGTCCATACACACTGAATGTAAACGATAACATCACCAAACAAGACCGTGCACAGGAAATTGGGCACAACGCGGGTCCCATTAAAAAAAAATTTTCCCCTTCACTTAATTAAATTTCCCCAAGGTTTACACGCGCCACGTTTGTGCTCATTTTCCTGTGTGTAATCACAAATGATGGTGCTCTACAACTTACCTCCCTCTTCTTGCCTCTCTCTTTCTCTACCTTTTCTCACTATATCACATGTTCCCTCCACACCAATTACTAATGAGCCATCACATTTGCTTCATAAAGGCTCATTCAGACAGGGGCAAAGGGGAGGAGTGGAGATTAACTGACAAACAAATGATGACAATTCTAATTGGACGACACATCAATAAACTAAACCACACCCCTTAATTCTAAATAACATGTCATTTTAGCCACATTACTTTCCCACACAACACACACACACAACACAACACACATACACACAAACACACCTCATCAACAACTTCTCAGCTTCAGGGTGATCTGTGTAAAACTTCACCAGGTCTTCCTCATACTTAACGTTCATCTCAATGTGCTTTTTCCGGTAAGGGGCCATATCCAGGACGGACAAACACTTCCACTGCTGGGTGAGTTTCTCACGGATGTCTTTCTGATTCAAGTTGGGATATTTCTTCTGCACACCAGCCTCCTTGGCCTTGATGTATAGACTCATGGCTTTGGGGGGACACTTAGGCTTCTGCACTCTCAACTACACACACACACACACACATGAAGCTTTATCTTAATTCTCCTGCTCTATTTTATTCCACAAGGTCTTAAATATGGGTAGAGTGGGTAAAGAGAGATTGATCTATAAACACTAAAAGTTCTTAATTGTTCACAGTTAAAATCAATTAAATAGAACTCGGGAGATTTAGGTTAATCCATTGCTGCATGTGCACACATGTCTCAAAGTATATATATGTATATATATATACCCACCCTAGCAAAAATGTCTATATCAAATACTAGTGTGTGTGCATGTTTATGTGTATGTGTGTCCAATTAAAATGGGTAAAAAAAATCCCCACACAAAAGACGACACATTGTGATTTATCTTTCCCACCATCACTCCACTCCCTCCTCTCCCTTCCCCTTACCTTGGCTACTTTGTCTCCTGCACTTCTCATCCGGGAACTACAGAACATGAGAAAAAGAAAGAAGTACAAAGTAAAGCAGGTGCACTTGGCACCACCAGACTACAATATATTGCAGCGTTTACCTTATTAACAGTAACAACAGTGAAATAATAATATAACAATAACTAGTGATGTGCTGAGCAAGCCTAAAACTACACTATTGTTAAATGATTGATTATAACTTCTAACACTCAAGCTACTAAAATATAGTCGAGTTTGTAAATTATATATATATGTGACCGTCTATGGGAAAACCAGGCACAACGTGGGGAGCATCATATTTTATTTTTTTACAGAAATGGGCTCACCTATGTCTGAAAATATAATCCTCCAAGTTTGAAAGTCCATGCTCTAACCGTTCCCGAGATAATACACTATACATCTCCATTACGCAAGCTATAAACTTTTCAATAAAATCAAGATTTTTAGCCTCTTAGTCGTTGCTAAGGCGTGGCAGCAATGATTCCGTATTCTACTGCACTCTCCGCATACTATAGGTTACTTTTTACCGCGCACATTGCGTCGAAACATCAACAAAGAGTTATTATTCTCTCAACGACAGCACTGCCGGTGGGAAAAAAGGTTAGAGAGTTTGTCTTTCTTGTTCTAAGAGGATAAATAGTTAGTATCTTGCTATGTTACTGGGTGGTGATTTTTTTAGCTAGCTAGTTTCCTATTCTCGTTGTAGTTGTAGGTAGCCCTTATAATACTTTTTTTTCCTTCTTTTCCTCTCTTTCTTTTTAGCTTTGATGATGCTAGTGCTGCAATATGCTATGAGGGGATCTGGTGTTCCTAAAAAAAAAAGAAAAAAGGTAATTGTTAACTAGTTAGATTTAGATTGTCTACTTTTTGTTGCTGTGGTTGCTAGTAACCATATTTTTTTTCCATTTCCTAGATTTCATGGTGCTTGGGCTGCTGCTATCTGTACTGAGGTTCTGGTGTTCTTGATTAAAGAAGAGAATAATGGTAAGTCTCTAGGCATGCACTACTGTTATCATTGTACATACACGTACTAATACTAACACTGCATTCACGAAGTATTACTATACACGAAGTGCTAACACTGCACGCACATAATACTATGCACGCACATAGTGCTAACACCGTGCACACACATAGTACTATTACTGTGCATGCACATAGTACTAACACTGTGCACGCACATAGTGCTAACACTGTGCACGCACACAGTACTATTACTGTGTACGCACATAGTGCTAACACTGTGCACGCACACAGTACTATTACTGTGCACGCACATAGTGCTAACACTGTGCACACACACAGTACTATTACTGTGCACGTACATAGTGCTAACATTGTGCACACATAGTACTATTACTGTGCACACACATAGTGCTATTACTGTGCACGCACATAGTACTATTACTGTGCACGCACATAGTACTATTGCTGTGCACGCACATAGTGCTAACACTGTGCACACACATAGTACTATTACTGTGCACGCACATAGTGCTATTACTGTGCACTCACATAGTGCTAACACTGTGCACACACATAGTACTATTACTGTGCACGCACATAGTACTATTACTGTGCACGCACATAGTGCTATTACTGTGCACGCACATAGTGCTAACACTGTGCACACACATAGTACTATTTATTACTGTGCACGCACATAGTGCTAACACTGTGCACACACACAGTACTATTACTGTGCACACACATAGTACTACTACTGTGCACGCACATAGTGCTAACACTGTGCACACACATAGTACTATTACTGTGCATGCACATAGTGCTATCACTGCACGCACATAGTGCTAACAATATGCACACACAGTACTATTACTATGCACTCACATAGTGCTAACACTGTGCACTCACATAGTGCTAACACAGTGCACACACACAGTACTACTACTGTGCACGCACATAGTGCTATTACTGTGCACGCACATAGTGCTAACACTGTGCACGCACATAGTGCTAACACTGTGCACACACACAGTACTATCACTGTGCATGCACAGAGTGCTAACACTGTGCACTCACATAGTGCTAACACTGTGCACACACACAGTACTATTACTGTGCACGCACATAGTGCTATTACTGTGCACGCACATAGTGCTAACACTGTGCACACACACAGTACTATCACTGTGCATGCACATAGTGCTAACACTGTGCACACACATAGTGCTATTACTGTGCCTACACACCTAATGCTAACACTGTGCATCCATATAGTAGTATTTTTGTGATTATACACGTATAATAGATCAGAGCAGTAATAAAAAGTGCAATAAATATTTTTATGTGTGTCTACATTTTCTACTTTTTTTGCGAGGGGGTGAAGGTGGCGGTGAAGGAGATGGAGAAGATGAAGATGGTGGTGAAGGGGAAGGAGATGGAGATGGTGAATGTGATTCTGCAGTGTTAAGGATGTGTGGTGGGGGACATACAATATCTTTGGATACATCTGGCACAAAATCTCTTATTTTGTCATAGAGATATTTCTGTCTCTCATAAGACAGTCCTGGGGGTACAATAACTTGGGGAAGCTGCTTGGAATCTGGATGCCAATTCTCCTGGCCTTTAGCCAGTAGTGTGAGGATCTTTTCATCAGCATGACACCGCACCTTTACCACAACTTTTCCTGGTGCTGCTGAGGAAAAGGCCAAGTTATGAAATGACGAAATTCCGTCGAACGCTGTCCTGCGGAAATATGGCTGGAAATAAGAGGACCAGTCATACTGAGGGACGTTTACTGTGCCATCTTCTTTTCCCACTAGCTCGGCGTGATTTGTGTGAGCTGATTCATTGACCACACGCACATGATCATCCAAGCACCCGATCAGTGACTTCCTGAATTTTTGCTTCAGTAGACCGAAACACCAGTCAGGAGCGAACTTTGTGTGGCCAACGAGGAGGAAGGAAATCTCGACTCATTTGTTCAACCCACACAAAACACGCCAAGCAAGGTACTGCATCACAAACCTGTAGTGAATTTGGATGTAAATGTGATATTACGGTTTGACAAGTATTATTGTTTTACCGATTCTTGTTCTGCCCGCAACAGTTGTCGGCATGCAGAACAAAGTTTGTCTCACCAAAGCTATGGTGAGTAAGGAAGTGGTGGAGGAAGGAGATTATGCAGTTTTCCCCTTTACCTATATTCATTCCCTCGTCCACAAGGTAGTTGACCTATTTAACATAGAGTATACCATAATTCATTGCCAGTTCCCTGAAATATTGTTAAACATGGCAGTGCTTCATTTAAGGGGGGGGCAGGGGGGGCATTGGCCCCCCCTTAGCTGAATCTCGCCCCCCTTGTCCTCCTTAAAATTTTAGGGTTTGCATGACTAAGAAAGCAGTGTTATTCCCATATACTTTGAGTGGTTAAGTTGCAAAGGTTAGGCACATCCCATTGCACACCCCATTAATGCATCTAATAGCTTGATGACTGTGTATTGATGAAGCAGCTGCAAATGAAGCAGCTGGGAGGTGGTATAGGGTAGATCAGCACCATTACAGTTACCAGTACTACAGTCAGATGCAATGCAATAATTGTCATATTCTCTTCTGGACAAAATGGATTTAAAGTCTTTTGCTAGTACTTCTACTTCTGTTGAAAGTACTCTTGGCAGCAGTGAAACGAGTCTCACTCTGAGTGCGAAGAACCCAGTCAACCTAAAAAGCATTGTGGTAGTATCACAACTAAAGGAAAGTATTGCAGTAAGTCCAGCACCAGAAAATACTGCAAAATATGGGAAAAAACTTTTGATTGGCTTGACTATGATAAGGACAGGGATGGTGCATTCTGTAAGATTTGTAAAAAGTTTAGTTCACTTCCAAGCCAGAAAAGTGGAGGTGTATGGGTGACTAAGCCTTTTTCTAATTGGAAGAAAGGTGTGGAGAAAATGAAAGCCCATGAAAAAAGTAGTTCTCACTGTTTGGCTAAAGAGTCAGCATTGGCAGCAGAGGGAACACTGACAACTGGATCTGTCTTTCAGCAACTTCAGAAAGCTAGCAAAGAAGAGAGGCTCAAAAATAGAGCAGCTGTTAAATCTCTCATGAGGTGTACCCATTTTCTTGTGCGTAACCATATGGCTCATACCACAAACTTTGAAAAACTAGTTGACTTAGTAGTATCTTGTGGTGGTGATACTCTTGCTTACTTCATGGCAAACACGGCAAAAAATGCTGCGTACACATCCCACGTAGCTGTTGTTGAGTTTGTGGAGGCTCTGGGTACATGGGTGGAAGAGTGTACATTGAAGCGCTTGCAAAAAGCACCATACTACAGCATTATGGCTGATGAGTGCACAGATATTGCTTGCATTGAAGAGCTATCTCTTTTCTGTCGTTGGGAAGAGGATGGGATTCCTGAAGAGCATTTTCTTGAAATCATTCATTTGAAAAAGAGTGATGCTACAAGCATCTACTCAGCTTTGATTGAATGTTTGAAAGAAAAGAATCTCCAAGTGAACAAAATAATTGGAATGGGATTCGATGGAGCAAGCACTTTTTCTGGAAAAAAGTCAGGAGTTCAAACTCGTATTAAGGCCATTGCTCCTCATGCTCTGTTTGTTCACTGTCGGTGCCACTTGTTGCAGTTGGCTTGTGTGCAAGCTGCTAACTCCACTCCAGGAATAAAGCATGTGTACACAACACTTACTTCCTTATGGAAATGTTTTCATTACTCGCCTAAGAGGACAGAATCACTGAAGGAAGTACAACATGTCTTTGATATGCCAGAACTCAAGGTGCTCAAGCCATCTGATACCCGCTGGTTAGCACATGAGAAGTGTTTGAAGGTAGTGAAAGCTAGCCATGCTGCAATTGTAACAGCCCTAGACAATATTCATGACAGTACACATGCACCAGAAGCGCTAGGACTTAGTAAGGCTCTTAGCAAACAGGCATCTATTGCAGGAATATTTTTGCTAGATTATACTCTTCCACAATTGGGTAAACTGAGTAGAACCCTCCAGACAGAATCCCTTGACTTGACAATGATTTCTACTCTGGTAGAAGCTACTCTCATTGGATTGGATGAAGCTACCTTACCATCAGCAAATTGGGTTTTAGAGCTCATGGATGAGAAAAGCAGTCTGGAACTAGTCACAGGAATAGCTATTTCTTCTGATGACATACAATCCTTTCAGGAGAAGGTGGCTAAGCCTTTCATTGAGCTTCTGAAATGTAATATTTCAAATCGTTTTTCGTCTTCTGGAGATGTAGTCAGAGCTATGAGTATTTTTGACCCAAAAATACCATGTGCTGAGGACTCTATTCAAGGCTATGGTGAAGATTACCATCATACACTTCTGGACCATTATGGAACACAGAAAGTAGCCAAGACTTTGGATGGTGAAGATACTGTTAAACAGGCATTGATTTCAGCAGATGTTTGCACTGAGTGGAAGACATACAAGCAGTATTTGGTGAAACAGCCAAAGGAGAACATGAAATTGCAATTGAAAGAGCTGGCTGCTAACGACATGCTAAAAACTATGTTTCCAAATTTAAATGTGCTGGCCAGAATAAGCTTAACTATTCCTGTTACAACTGCCTCAGTGGAACGAAGCTTTTCTCAAATGAAGTTGATTAAAACTCGCCTCAGAAGTTGTTTGAAAGACTCTAACTTATCTTACCTGATGAAAATAGCCATTGAGACTTCAGACAAACTAACTGATAGTGAACTTGAAGGTATAGTGGATATATGGAGCAGGAAAACCAGAAGAATTGCTGTTTAATTTTCTTTGCCTCATGAATTTCTTCCTCAATTTTTGTCTCACTTAAGTTATCACCACAAACCCTTTTGATTTTTCCTTTAGCAACTATTATAATCTTTAAATCACACCTAAAAATAGTTATGCCTCTTCAAATCACACAAAAATGTTATGCCCCCCCAGAATTTTGAATGTTTAAAATACGCCCCCCCTTCACAAACTTTCTAGATGAAGGCCTGTATGTATGTATGTATGGATGGTTCGTATGCCCGTTAAACGCTGATGGGATTTCATAAATAGACATTATCATGTGAGTTTATGCATGAACATTACATGTGATTATTGCACATGCATACAATACATACATACATACATATATACAGTACTATACATACATACATACATATATACAGTACTATATATACATACAGTACTATACATACATACACACAGCACATGAACATACATACCTTGTAATTCTCCAGGTGGGAGATGTGCACGACAATGTTAGTAGATTGCAGTAGCTCCTCAGTTGGACCGGATTGATGAAGAGTGTCGTCAATAGTGCCTCTCTGCCAGACATACTCTGTACTCTCTGCAAAACACAATAACAAGCAATGCAAATGGTTCAAATGGAGCATATCTCGTGGCCTCAAGTGCAGTACTTGATGTAAATTAATCTGACCGGGTGAACTCCATGCCATGAAGTGACTGTACCATTGATGTTGGACAATACTACATACGTAGCTTGGAGTCACTGAGCAAGGTCACGCCTTATCCTAGACACAGTTTACGATGGGGAGAACTAAATGGATCCCTAAAAATTATATGGCTTAGTATGTGCACTGATGTGTCTCCCACCAAAGCAAAATATCCTGGATAAAACCCTGCATATATCATGCACACATTTACATACACACACATGTACATACACACACATGCACATGTACATACTGTTACTACATGGTCACTATGCAAGAGTGCCAGATCATTACGCCCATGTATTGATGACAACTCGTGCATTCCAATGGCTTACCTTAAGCAGAAGAGGATACTTTGTGATGGTTGGACCGGCTTGATGAATAGGGTCGACAAGACAATGGTGTCTCTATGCTGGACATGCTCTGTACTCTCTGCAAAATGCAAAACACAATAACAAGCAACACAGATGATTCAAATGAATTTATTCCATGACTAAAATAAGTCATTTTAACTGGCCTGCTTAAAAGCTCATATTTTACCTATTCTTATGTTTGGTAAATACAGCCAGTAAAGACAGAGGAATGGTAAAAATGGACGAGTCAATTATGTCCTATCAGTCAGTGATAATAGAGCAGACTAACAAGTTGTGCCAACAGTGAATTACATTTTATCCCGTGGACAATAGACAGCTTTAGACTGACCTCTTCTGCACATAGGCCACACCCACTAGATCCTCAATGCCACACCTACCAGACCTTTTATGTCCACATTAATGCCCCACCCACTGAATAATCTATGCCCCACCCACTGGACCACTAATGCCCCACCCACTGGACCATCTATGCCACACCCACTGGACCATCTATATCCCACCCACTGGACCACTAATGCCCCACCCACTGGACCATCTATGCCCCACCCACTGGACCATCTATGCCCCACCCACTGGACCATCTATGCCCCACCCACTGGACCATCTATGCCCCACCCACTGAACCATCTAAATCTAAGCCTGTAAGGCCCTAACATCAAGAAAAACATCGATACTGTGCGGTAGTTGAGCTAACAATGCTCCGCGAGACAACTTTGAATAGGATGGCTTTATTTATTTTTATTTTTTTTACCTGGACAGCTCTGCCTCAGGAGTCTGTACACAAACAATCTGAATGTTTTATTGGATAAATGATTTTTCATATTTCTTTGAGTGAGGCATGCGGTGAACGAGAAAGATTAAAATTGATAGCATAGTCGAACATAACGGCTGTTTTACCCAACGACATACCATTTTTTAATCGTGCTACAGCCATTGTACGGAACGGAATTCAGAACTTTATTTTGTCTCCAACTGTATATAGGTTCAGTAGTTTCATTTCTATAAGATCATAGCCATTAGATTAGCACTACAGAATACTTCTTCACCTCAATCTTTCCTAGTAATGGTAGCTTCTGTAGCATCTACTGACTCCATATAAAAAATCCCTCATTTTTATCAGTCAAGTGCTAGTAGCTCTGGACAACAAATTCTCTGTTATCAATGTGACTGAGTTTTTTAAATCATTCTGGTAAAGGGTTTCCAATTCAACAGTATTCAGAACAGCAGCTTTTTGTCACTTGAAAAAACCAGTTTTTCTACAAGTTCGTAATTCGTTTTACGTCAAAAGACTTAATTACACCTTAGCACCAGAGGAAACTCTGGGGTAGCCTAAACAGCTTTATTAATAGGAGAAAACTTTGCTCAGTATTTCTGATAATTATTTTGTGGTGCAATAATTGTGCACTAATGTACTCTACACGCAACCCTTTAATCATCATCATCATCATCATCATCATCATCATCATCATCATATAATTTACAGTATTATCATCACCAAAAATCCACCCTATGGCCACGCCCACATGGACTCACCTCTTCTACCAACCGCAGGTCATTGACATAAACTTCTTCTGTGGCCAGCGACTCCTCCAGAGCATGTCTGAAATAAATAAATATATTATACTGTATATTAATGAGCAAATAAAACAAGTTCGTAAATAAATAAATACTGTAATAGATAAAATAAATAAAATAAATAAAAAATAAAAATAAAAGAATAAATACAGTAGACGTCGAAATAACGTGCCAGTTTTCACACCGTAGAACGGGCGTACTACTGCGCGACTGTTTTGAAAAAAACTGCAGAAAAACGAGGCTGAATCGTAGCGGAGACTTGAGTTACTGTGGTGCAAGAGGTGATAAGATTCTACAGAATGACTCTAACGACAGTCCTAAATAATTCGGAGACATCCAGTAAGTGATTTAAAAACTTTTGAGTTGATTTAGATTGAATATGAATTTATATTTTAAGAAGTTACTATAGATCTGACAATTATAACATAATCAGAGACAATTACTTATTTATAGAAACAATAATATTTTACTGTAATAATAACAATGTAACTTTCGTAATTTTTGAGAAGCTAAAGTTGTGGTAGATTATCATTTCTGTAAAGATAACAATTTATTTGATTTTGCTGAACCATATTTAACTCTTAATAACGTAATATTAATAGAATACTTTCTTATTTACTGGGCTGATGAAGACTGGGTCTCAGTAGTTAGCCAGCACACTTGTCAGGGTCGGTCTGATACACTTGTCAGGGTCGGTCTGATATTAGTGAGGAAGTCACTATTCAAGGAATGGGCCCCAAATACACTGGAAAAATTTGCTCCATTGCCAAGTTTGTCAATGTAACAACCATTACATCTTGTGATGATCAGCATATATACTTGCACACATGTAAGAGGAAAATAAACTATAATGAAAATGATTACGTTTAATTTTTTTTTTCTATTAAAGAAATTTTTATAAATAATAATTTTCATGAATAGATTAGTAAATGTAATTAGAAAATTTGTCATAATTGATATTCAAATTAGGTCTGGCTCTATGCTTTTTTTCCAACTTTCATAATACTGTCGAAAGTAGAAAGGAAATGCAACAAAAAGAAGGAGGAAGAAGAGGTGGAAATAGGCAAGCAAACTGTGATGGTAGCCGGAGAGGCCGTGGTTGCAAATCAAGTGTAAGGTTCTGCATCAAATAGAAGAGGGAAAGAAATTGGTAAGTAGATTAGATATGAGAGGGGGGGGGGCGTGGGGGGTCCGGCGGTGGTTGGAAGGTTCTCTGGGCGGGGTGTTGGACGAGTGAGAAGAGAGAGAGAGAGAAGGAGAATGCTTTGGATTATTAGTTTATTATTGTGTGTAGTGTACTTTACTCCAACTCCAGTTGCAGGACTGACCAATTAGGTCTTTACCACTAATGGGTCAGTGGTGGCAACACCAGTTATCACACTGAGGCAGCTGACCCAGCCACAACCACAGGAATAACAAAGATAATTGAATCAATCAATAGCTAAGTTATAAATAAACCGATTGTTCCATGGAAAAAATAACAGTATTGCAAGACCTGCTTGACTGACTAACCAAACACAGATCAATAGATGAGCATTCCACCCTGAACCAGGTGCTTCAGGTAGAGATAATTACTGTTAGACCTATTGTGGTAACCTAAGTTTCAAAATCCTCCTTGTTTCATATGTGTCTCTAAATAATTTACTCCTGCAACTCTTTCTTTCTGTGTATGGAGATTGTTGTTTTTTCTGTAGGTAATATAATATCAATCAGTGGTGGTCCTACTAAAGACATAATTCAATTCCATTACCACCACCACCATCACTATCTTCATTGCCGATAGAAGTAAATGACAGCAGTAATGACAACTCAATATAACAGCATGAATGGGGCAAGTCACATCTGCATTCACCTTTAATAATTAGTATTAGTAATATCATTGCAAGCACCAGAACCGATATTCTTTTAACTAATACTAACCATCCCAGAAACTGTACAATACTATTATAACACCCCTTATTCACATTCCATATAAATAGTTAATTCTGAATTGTGTCCCTATTTAGAAATAAAACACCTTGAAGATCGAATCACTGTAATGGAAAAGAACCAGAAAGATATGAAGGCTGAGATAAAGTTATTACATTGTATTGTGCAGTCAATGATGCCACCTTCAACTGTTCGCTCATCTACATCACCTTCTGTCACACCTTCCTTTCCTCCACCATTACTGTCGTCTCCTTCCTTGACAGCAATTGCTAACATTGATAGTTCTCCACTACAAGTCAACGATACTCCCTCACCTGAACTTAACCCTTCTGTTTCCCCTTTAGAGAACAATAATTTGGACTTTACATTTTCCCCATCTGAACCTACATCCTCATTAGAACCTTCAACTCCTAACAGGCAACCAACTCATCACTCTAACTCACAAGCTTCCTCCTCATGCAATCCTCCCATTCTTTCCCGATCCTTCCATACTCTTCCAAGCACAGACATAAACAAGTCGGCACTAGTACCCATAGAAGAGGTACTTCAATGGATTCCAATCTAAAATAAGAATCATGTGCAGGAAGTTGGCGTGTAGAATTATCAGAGAAGCTGTTTGTGGAACGGAAGTAATGAAAAAAATGTATACCTTTCGGATCTAAATCACTTCCAGCACTTCCTCAAACAGAGCTGCTTGGAATCAAGAAGGCAATTTTTAATATAGTCCCTCAGTATTGGGGAAATCCCTTAGAATTCTAAGGCCTATGGAAGACATTGTTGAATCCATACAACAATGCTGCAAAAGATTGAGACTAGGAAAAAAAAAAAGATTATTTATTTATATTATGTTAATGAAATATGAATTAAATTTGCTGGAAATAATAATTTAAATTACTTAATTAAAATATTAATTATTATTAATTGAAAATAGCTGTGAATGAGTGCAAAGTTCAATATCCAGTTGCTGCTCCATTCAGTTCAATAATTTTAGGCAGCACTTTAGGTAGATGTCTGATATATGTACTTGTTGCACTTGTTGATATCCACAGTCTGCCAAAATATTTTATTCCCTCTACAAGTTCATTCTTAGTTCTGGGTTTCACTTCACGTCGCATGAAGTCCTTCAGCTCGTGCCACAAATTCTCTATGAGATTGGCATCTGGAGACTCAGGCGGAGCTACCCACCAGTTTATCTCGTGATCAGTGAGGAAGTCTTTGCATGACGAGACGTGCGCTTTGGATCATTGTCCATCATAAAGCGATGCCCATTCGGATATGCATCAGAGAGGAATGGTAGCAACGTACGGTCAAGAATGTCCGTGTACAAAAATCTGTCCATCATCCCTTCAGAAATGCATATCACTGTAGCTCCTCTACAAGAAATTCCTGCCCACACATGAACTTTCTCGGGGTGCTTTGGTCTAAATAAATAATACATGTATTATATGTATACACACACACACACACACGTTCATTTAAATTTCTGACTGTACGTAGCCTTCATCAATGATGTTAAATGAACACATAAATGACAAAATTATCATGTCTCTCAAAGCTATCTCACAAAATATCCTTATGTTAAAAAGACTCGTGTATTTAAGCACAGGAATTTACAAATTTATATAAATTATTTGATGAATTAGGAATTAGTCTAAAATAATACCTTGGTTATTCCGAGGAGGTTCTCCTACTTTACGACAGCAGAATCGACGATGTGATTCAACTTGAACTTGTACATTCCAAATCACATCACGAAATTCTGTCTCTGCAGAAAATAGAATGGCTGGCCCGTATTCAACTCCCCCTTACAGCAACCTCCGCTGCTCCGGCGTTGGTGTTGTCCCGAAGAAGGACGGAGGATGGAGACTGATCAACCATCTTTCCGCACCTTCCGACAACAGCATCAATGACTTTATTAACCCTGAGGATTTTTCCTTACAGTATGCAACTGTCCATGACGCCATTAAGCTATGCCACCTATGTGGTAAAGGAGCTCTCATGGCCAAAGTAGATCTTAAAAACGCCTTTCGGCTATGTCCCGTACGCAAGGAAGACTGGCACCTGCTTGGCATCTGCTGGCAAAACCTCTACTACGTTGACAAATGTCTCCCTTTTGGACTGCGTTCTGCACCTTATCTATTTAACATGGTCGCTAACGCACTAGAATGGATACTTAAGGGTGCCCTGCCACCGGGACCTGTGGTCGTTTAATCATTCAGTATAATACCGCAGAACCGCCCGTAACCCAACCCTCGCATGCAATCTATTCACGCGTGGCCAGCTCTCAATTTCTACGCGGATCAATTAACTTTGGCGCCAAATTACCGCGAAGCAGGAGGACAAACTGGTCCCGAGCTATAACTTTATAACTGTAGTGTACTAGTCTGAAACAGTCACCTCAAATAACATCCTTCTATTATACTTTCAGGGTACGGAGTGAGGCTGTACTTGTGAAGCCATTGGAGCAGCTTAAAACTCTGTCTCAACGGTGACCAACTCCATCCTGACTTGTACCAGCTCCTACTATTCCACCAACCTTGTATTCAGACTTGGCTGCGTATAGACTCCGTCATCATCACTTCAGTTCTTTCTGTCGGGATTGCTACCGCTATATTCTTCAGCCATATCACCTACAAGTCTGAAATTTGTGCTGAACTACCCCGCTCTCACTAATGAGCAACCAACTCCAAGCAACATTGGGAATACGCCGTCACTTCTGCTCCGGGGACTAACCTTTTGCAAAGTTACAACGGCCATCTCACGGCTCATTATTGTATTTCTTATTTTTGTTTACAAATGGGCTCTTTTTAGAGCTACCACAAGTCAATTGATTATGCTCTTACCAATAAATTGCGCGTTCGCGGAGCTCAACGTTATGGGGGGCGGGGTAAAATAGCGAATCAGTAGTGAACTTGAAAATATAAATCGATATTTCGTGGAATTGTATCATTGAATTGAATCCAAATTTTGCGCACAAGCAGCATACCCCCCTTAGAATAAAGTTACAGAGAGATTTTTTTAGAATAACGCAAGAGTAAAACGGCACGAAAATTTTACTATTTATAAAAAAAGAATATAGATATTAGAAATATGGCTCTGTAATGTTGCGAAGAAGCCCGCTAGCTACCTCAGGAAAAAAAATGAGCACGCTAGTTCCTTCGGCCGCTTCAAAATAACACCGAATAGTAGCCGGTGTGCAGAGCTGTATCTCCGTCCCAGGCGGGTCTTCATTCTTCAAATTTGGCTTGCTGGAGTCCTCTATTGGTGCTCATTCCACCTGTAACAACAAAGTAAGCCCACAGTACACAGAAAAAGAAATATAAAGACATAGCAAAAACAGTCAATTTGCGGTTACGGGCCTCGGTTTCCGGTGGCAGGGCACCCTTAAGCATTACTTTAACCTCTCTCACTTGTTTCACTATTTAGATGACTTCTTCTTCGTAGCTCCTGCTTTATCCCCTGATTGCCTCAATGCACTCCTTGACATGCTCCTTCTATGTGAAGCCGTAGGAGCTCCAGTGAAACCTGAGAAAGTACAAGGCCCAGCTACCACTCTCACGATACTTGGGATTGAACTAGACACTGTTCTGAAACAGGCACGCCTCCCTTCGGAGAAGCTGACTGCTCTGCTGGAAGAACTATCCAGATTCAGTTCCCTCTACAGCTGTCAGAGCAGATGCACCAAACGCCAATTGCTGTCACTCATAGGCAAGCTGGCGTTTGCATGTAAGGTGATACCTGCTGGACGCAGCTTCCTCAGACGGTTGTTAGACACAGTGCACTCGGTAGAAGGACTAGAGAAGCAGGTAGCCATCACAAAAGAAACAGTCCTGGGTGTGCGTTGGTGGCTTAGATTCGCATCAGACTGGAACGGGGTGGCATTTTTCATAGAACCATCATGGACACCCGCCCACGAGTTCAACCTGTTTACTGATGCCGCAGGGCACCTCAGCTACGGCGCTTACTGGAACGGCCACTGGTTCAGCAAAACCTGGTCATCCAACCTCCTCGATATGTCTATCGAGTGGAAAGAGCTCTATGCCATAGTCATGGCATGCGAGACCTGGGGCAAGCACTGGTCTGGTAAGAGGCTTCTGTTTCATTGCGACAATGAGGCAGTAGTCCACGTCTGGCAGGTGGTCGATCACGCTGCCCTGACTTAATGGACTTGGTACGGGCCCTGTTCTATGTGGCTGCTGATAATAACTTTAACGTAATGATTCGCCACATAGCTGGCATTGATAACTGTATTGCTGATGCACTCTCTCGCTTGCAGCTGCCCAAGTTTCGCTCTCTGGCCCCTCATGCAGACCTCCTGCCAACTCCCACCCCTGCAGCACCAACATTCCTCTAACAGCACGTTTGAACCGGCTGCAGGCCGCAGGGGTAGCCCCTTCCACCAGAAGAATGTACAAGGTGGGTGTGTCCGCCTACCTGAGGTTCTGCAAATGCCAGCATATCCAGCCTCTACCAGCTTCGGAGCTCACTCTGCGGTATTTCTGTGCCCATATCAGCAAGAGGTTATCATACCAGACCATCAAGGTATATCTTGCTGGCATCAGACTGTATCACCTGGAGCATGGGTACAGCGACCCCACCACAGACACTCCGCTCCTCTCATACCTCTGCACCGGCATCAGACGCTCACTCAGGAAGAAAGCCAGAACGAGGTCGCCAATTACCTTCTCTAACCTGCGTGCTCTGAAGTCACAACTCTCCCTATCAACCTTCTCACCCCATGACAAACTCCTATACTGGGCCGCCTTTACGCTGACTTTCTATGGGTTCCTCAGAGTCAGCGAATACTCTTGCCCCACCACCAGCAAATTTGACCAAGCAAAACATCTACTCCGTGATGACGTCACTCTCTCTGACTCCTCATTTTCCGTCACCTTGAAGTGCTCTAAGACTGACAGATTTGGCATCTCCCACACCATCTTAGTCGGTGCTACAGGCTCCTCCACTTGTCCCGTCAGGGCCATGTCCAAGTTCCTGACACTTCGTCAGTATGGCCCCTCAGGTCCACTGTTCACCTTGAGTTCTGGGGTCTACCTCACCAGGAGCTCAGTATCAGCAACAATGAAATCTCTCCTTCGGACCGCTGGGATCAACCCTGAAACATTCAGCAGCCACAGCCTTAGAATAGGAGCTGCTACAGCTGCTGCTGAGGCTGGCCTTCCTGACCGTCTGATTAAAATGCTTGGTCGCTGGCACAGCCATGCCTACCAGACATACATCAGGACATCCCCAGAGGTACTCCTCAAGGCAGCCAAGCGGATTACCCAGGCACAGTGAGGTACGCTAATTTCACTACCACGTATCATTGGCCTGTAGTTCCTAGATCTTGGGGAATTTGGGGGGTTCCTACTTCATGAGCCAAGCACCTCCAGCTTAACGCTGTGTCAGTGCGAACAGCTCCAAAGGTTGAAATGTCACCAGCAGCATTCTGACAGAGAATATGCTGTGTTTACCAATTCCTCGCCTGACAGTAGGCTCCACCTCCTAACTTCCCAAACTGAAGTTGTATGTGTCCGTCACAACCACCATACTCTGACTAGAGCCCTTTAACACCTTGTTAATTACTTAAAGAGAAACATTCAAACCCAACACTATGCACTAACTGTCTTAATAAGAGGATCTAATTATTATTATTATATTTTCACTATTATTATTATTATTATTATTATTATTATTATTATATTATAATCATTATTCTCACTGTTGTTGCTGCCCATTATTAATGACACCTTACCGAAATGTCCATCCCAGTAATTTTCTAGACCGCAGGATAGTAGCGAGAGAAAGAGGATGGCCCTTATTCTTCAGCAGAGCGTGCAACTGACTCTTCTTTCATTTTCCCCCCAACTATATCTAAAACCTCCTGAGTTATCTTGGTTTTTCTTCCTCCTCCAGGATGTCTTCCAATAGATCCTGGTGTGGTTAAAATATGATTAATAATAATAATAACAAAGACTAAAAATGCTACTATAATACCAAAAATAATAATAGATAAATACAGGCAATTGAAAAAGCAATGACTTTTTTTTAGCAAAATGTTTTAACTAACACAGCTATTCAGAATACTTTCTGTGCTACCTGTGACACGATAAGTAGCCAAAAACCTCCTTATTCCTCTTGTACTGACTGAAAACCTTCCTTGTTAAGCATCTTTTTAATTGTACACAATTTAAGACCTTTCATATACCTGTAGTGAAGAATTCTGTGGTTATTGTAAGAGCTATAAACCATCTTAGAGCAAAAAGTAAAAAAGATTCACTGCACTGCGAGAAATTTTGGGTGAGTATAAACTTCGGTGGCTCCGACACGAGTTTGTGTTAAAAATGCGCGTCAATTTCTACCGTACCGTGCGAACAGTTTAATCGCATTTTTGACCGTTTTAAGCGGAATTGGTGCGACGTTTGTAAAAACTCTACGGCCGTAGTACATTCGCACTTTCGATCAACTATGGGTAAACTACGGTAACAGTTTGGCCTTACTACGCCAGTTCTACGGTGTGAAAACCGGCATGTTATTTTGATGTCTACTGTACGTATATTAATTTAAAAATATATAAATTAATTCTATAAAATAAGGTAAGAAATAACTAATACATGAGTTTGTAGGAACTAAAATTTGCCCCATAGATTTGTGCTAAATTTCTAGCCTACTAGAATAAGATTTATGAACTACATACACTGTATGAACCATGTAGAAGTCTGACTAATAACACTAAACTAACTTAGTTTGACTTATAGCTATGGGTTTGAATTTCACTTTCAATAATCTTGTTCTCATAGGCAAATTCCAGCTGCACGTTTAAACCCCACATCTTTTAACTAACTCACTTTCTCTTCTTGATGAACTTTTCGGCTGATCCTTCTCCTTCTGAAAGTGTTTCTGCAATTCCTCAGAGTCATCTTGCTAGAATTATACTCTGCCATAGTGTCAGTTGTGGTGTGGGAAATACAATCAGATAACTGGCTCAGCTGGAAGTTGGTCAGGAACAGGGAGGTGTGCTTTATCTGGAGTACAAATGGGAGAGGAATGCGGTACTTGGCGTATAAGTATGTAGTGCGGTCATTTTATGTGCAATAATTCGTTCAGTGATTGGTCGGACAACTGAGGAAATAGCAAGCAGTGACCTGTAGACGACTTACAACTATATCAAATGTTCCAAGTTTGGACTTCATCTCGTGATCCCTTCTAGCTTAACTTTTACTGCCGCAAATAAAGCGTTTTGCAGACAGCCACAGATTGCAGCAGCTTTTATTCTAAGTCTGCGTTAAAAACGCCCCATCCAAAAGTAATAGGCGCGCCCCACTCCAGCCTTTTGTTCTGAATTTTAGACAGCTCAGCATTTTCGTACAACTTGAATTTCTCGTCCGAAAATAAACAAAACAGAAGATTGAAGCAATCACTACTAAATCGCGAGTAAGACTAATAACAGTATTTAGCTGCTGAGAATTTGCTTCCAGTCTGATAGTGTTCGAGTTTGACGCTTCGTATTGCAAAATAAGCTAAGGAACTCAGAGTTTTCTTGTCTTTGGTATGGATATTAGCTTAGCCTCATCATTTCAGTTAGTTTAGAACAATGTCTATATTTGTAGGCAAGCTTCATGAACTACATATTGCTTTAATTTTGTATGTAGGACTAATCCCAGTAACACTGGTGAGTTGTGACTTCTCTATTCTACATGCAGCAGTTTCAGGACCTGGAGTAAAGAATGACACCCTCCTTTCATCCTTTGTCAGAATAATACCTTGATTTTTATACAGTCCATGTGATTATTATACATTCCATGTGGTTATTATAGTTGTGTCATTGCAAATATAAATAAAAATCTTCTTTGGCTATATGTATATATTTAGGTTCAATTTCAATGACAAACTCTACCACAATTGGTAAATTGATAGTACTTATCACTTCTATTCAGCCTTGACAATGGTTGCTATAGGTCTCCTCCGGGTCGCGTTTATAATTCAATGCTATTCTCTGTACGTGAAATCTGTGGCCTCATTTACCACATTCTGAACTCCTTCCGGAGGTCCAGGTATAAAAGGAAGAATCCCGGCATGCCCTTTGACCTCTAGCTCCTTCTATTCAAATTCAAAATAGTAGCCGCACAAAGAGAACCCTCCACTATAGCTCACTATCCTTTCCAGTCGATCCACACCACGTTTACAACGAGTGCCCTAACTAAAACAAAGCTACATTAGAAGACAAAATAAAGCTCCGAATTTAGTTCCGTAGAATGGCTGTCGCATGATTAAAAAACGGGGGGGAAAAGGAACGTGTTTGGTAAAAAGCAGCCATTCCGTTCGACCGTGTTACCATTTTAATCTTTCTTATTCACCGTATGTCTCACTCAAAGAAATATCTTTTAACCACTAAAATGTTCCAATTTTTTGCTTTTGGGGTTAAAAATTTTGAACCCTCAGGATAGTATCTTGCAGAACTCTGATAGCATGCTGAATAACATTTGCAGTTGACTTTAGCTGTGTCAATGACAAACAGTACTCGATTCTTTTTCTATTTAAAGGCTACCATTTGTTGTTTTTCCTTTCTGTTGTTTTTTTTTGTCTTGTTTTGTTTTGTCTATTGTTTTGTCTTCTGTTAAGATGCTCACGACTTCATGTGACATTGTTTCCAAGCTTTTGTGCGCTAAGTTGCTGTAATGCATACTAAAATGGTCTTCGGAAAGTCGGTGACAAAAACTGTCAGCTGCCTAGTTTCCGAAATATGTCCCCAGCTATGCCCTTTTTATACGTGACCTTCTGGTTTAACTATAATTTATAATTATTATATAATTTTAACAGTTGTTGTTAAGTGCATTGTTCCCCTGGACTCTGTGTCACATGTTTATCATGTGATTCCTGTAGCCACATGTATGTCTGGACATTAATAATGATCTTTAATAATAAAGAGATCAGAGAATGGAGTTATTGATAGGTTGAGACTAACTGAACTAGAGAGATAAAAATGTTATAGCATTCTAAAAAAATTATATTTTAATCTTACGTGTTTAATTATTGATACAAAAAATTATTTTACAATAATTTCACCATCCATTAATTCAAACATACTAAACTGTGTGCATGCAAAGAAAGTCTCTGATATTAATCCTTTCAGTACAAACTTCAAGTTAGGTACATAGAACCTTCATACACCGCCCCACAGAGAGCTCAGCTCCTCCCCTCTCACCTGCTCCATCCTGGCTTCCTGCTGGTCCTCGTGTGTGGCCATGTAGTCCGTGAGCTCGCTCACCAGAGCCAACACCTCCCCGGACGTACGGATGTCGGCACACTGCTGGTATTTCTTGTCCAGTAAAACCATCGTGTTCTGACACCACCGACTAGCCTGGGGGAAGAGAAGGTGGCAACAACAACATGTATAAACAATGAATAAAAATGAGATTAATACCTGCAGAGAATGATAACATGAATATAAATAACTATTGCTACTGCATTTTGCAATACGTCAGAAGCTACTACATGGCGGGGTACTTGCTAGTTCATAATAACTAGTCACACTCATCTGGAATACGTGCCACACTCATCTATCACACTCTTTTTTCTACTCACACGCACACACAAACACACTCTTTTCTACTCACAAGCACACATAAACACATTCTTTTTCTACTCACACACTCTTATTTTCGGAGTCATACACACACTGTTTTTCTACTCATGCGCACACACAAACATACTTTTTCCGACTCATACACACACTCTTTTTTTCGACTCATGCGCACACACAAACATACTTTCTACTCACACACATACAAACACACTCTTTTTGCTATTCACACACATACAAACACGCTCTCACACGCACACACACAAACACACTCTTTCTCTAGTCACACGCACGCACACACTTTTCTACTCACACACTATTTTCTCAAATCATACACATACTCTTTTTTCGACTCATGCGCACAGACAAACATACTCTTTTTCTACTCACACACGCTCATTTTCTGTACACATGCACACACAAACACACCTTTTCTACTCACACGCAAACACTTTTTTCTATTCTCACACACAAACACACTTTTTTCTACTCACAAATACATGCACACACAAACACACTCTTTTTCTACACACAAACACTTTTTTCTACTCACACGCACACACAAACACTTTTTCTACTCACACGCACACACAAACACACTCTTTTTCTACACACACACACAAACACTCTTTTTCTACTCACACGCACACACAAACACTTTTTCTACTCACACACACACACAAACACACTCTTTTCTACTCACAAATACATGCACACACAAACACACTCTTTTTCTACTCACATGCACACACAAACACTCTTTTTCTACTCACACGCACACACAAACACTTTTTCTACTCACACGCACACACAAACACACTCTTTTTCTACTCACACACACACACAAACACACAAACACACTCTTTTTCTACTCACACGCGCACACATGTCACAATATACAAAGCAAACAACACAAACTAAAACTGAATCAATGAAGCACCATGCGAACCCTCAGTGCTATTAAACACCACCTAGCTATTACAATATAATCTCCTTCCAAAAGAACAAGCAATCTGTTTGCTATTTTAATGAGGCATCAAAATAGCTCGTCCAATGAAAATGCTGTCTTCAAGAAGCTAAACTAGCCAGAATTACTCACCGATATACATCTTCACTTTGTTCAACTCTGTTAACTTCCCTGAGCATAAAGCAAACTACACCGCTGGCTACAAGAAATTATTTTCTCACGTGGTTATGACATGATGCTAGCGTTGCCTTAAAAGCTGGTACCCATGCGAAGTTGAAAGCTTCGCGTTTTCTCAACAATTAACCCAAAATTAAAAAAAAGTAGCACAATGAAAAGGTCTTAAATCTTCGTCCTGAGTAAGTTCATACTTAGCTTAGTACACTAGCTCCTCCCTTTTTCAGCCACTTGCAAGCGTGCAGTCTTTATTCTGTTCCGGTTAATGGATGATTGGAATAATTGATGTCCAGATAATTGATGTTCCACTGTACATGTATATTTAACACACAAACATACACACTGTTGTCAGGTTATTGCAACGAGCTAGCCTAGTGTCAGAAATAGCACTCCAGTATTAGTGATGCATGCATTATCATCTAGCCATATAGACCCATTGGAACTAATACTTCTCTACTACCAACACACACTGGAGAACACTTACCACGCCATCACTTCAGCAGTGAGAGCAGGTTAGTCTTGCGCGGCAGACCACTGGTCAATCAAGTGCGCTGTGTAGCGATTGAGGTCAAAGGTGAAGTCTTATGAATCTACTTTATAGTCAGCATTTTGGGTGTGGTGGGTCAGAGATAAACAGAGAATGTGGGAACGCCCAATTTAAAACAGGAGAGTTTAGTCTGTAAGCCAGTTATGGCGGAAAGCCAGCCGCAAGTTCCTACTGAGGATGAGGTGAGCACATAGCTAATCTCTAGCTGTGTTTGATTTACCTAGTTACTAGATCCATTGTTTGTTTATTAGATCCAGTCTTTTTCACTAGCCCACTGTTTGTATAGATAACTTTTACAAAAGGGTTGAAAGAAGGGAAAACACTGCTACCTACACACATGCCAAGTGCTTAGCATAATTGCAAGCATAATTTTTCCAACAACTCAAATAAAAGAAAGAGAGAAATTAAAGTCTGAGCATTCGATAAAAGGCATCATGCAGCAACTGGAAAAATAGAGGGAAATTTATGTCTGAGCATCATGCACATAAAAATGCTAAACAACTGGAAAAGAGAGGGAAACTAATGTCTGAGCATGCTCACAACAAATGCACTGGCAACTGGAAAAAAGAGAGGGTAAAAGTCGTGTTCCTGAGCATGCTCTTGAAAAAACACCAGGTTCTTTTGTGAGCATGCTCAGACATGACTTTCCCTCTCTTTTTTTTAGTTGCTAGTGTGTTTTTGAGGATAGTTAGACAAGACTATCCCTCTATTTTTTGCTATAGTTTGTAACTGTTTTACTCTAGTCATTTGAAGTCTAGTTTGTTCTATTTGAAGTCTAGTTTGTTCCAGAAATACAGTAAGTTGTGTGTTTATAACACAACGTATATTTGTTGTAGTGTTATTTTTCTGATTATTTTGTTGTTGTTGTTGTTGTTGTGCTTGTTATTGTTTTATTTATAGTTTCTTACAATGTGTATTGAATTTTGTATTTGGGATATATTTGTATGTTTGTGCACTTTTATAGGAAGATTATGTTTTTTGTCATTTTTAATGTATATGTTCATGTGTTAGCATTTTTATAAACAATAGCAGGTGTCTTTTGAAAAGAAAAAGGCTTTTTTTACAATTTTTTCATTGCGTTTTGACTAAACAGTTGGTACCATTACATGAAAGATTTTAACAGTCACGTTTTCGTTTCTGTTGATTTACTGCTAAAAGCTAGAAACTCTTCCACAGCTATATCAGCAAGCTAAGGCCTTGTACTACCCTCTAAATGTTATAGGAGTCATGCTAGACTGCTTGCACAATGAAAAAAAACTGACTTGCTTCGATTTAGCAGACTGACTGGATTTTCACTGAACTTGCTGCTCTGACAGGTCCCTACTCCTTAGTCTTTCTACCAGCTACAGTTGGGTCTCTAGTAGTAAAAATATCTAAGCCAATGATGGCCCCAACATTTAAAATAGCATCATTTTTACATTCCTAGAAGTGATGCATTTGGTAAACAGTGAATATTAAAACATTATCATAGTCGAACCGAAAAACTATATTATATCAACAACTACCATATCGTTTTGTTTTGTTTTTGTTTTTTCTACTATAGTTCCTTTCTGTGCAAAAAAAAATCGTTACACAGAACAGAATTGAGAACGTATTTTTTCTGGTGCCTACTGTACATTATTTTAGCACAGGAAGAAACAGCTCATTCTGTTATTATGTGTTTGTGTGTTTGGAATATCATGTCATTATTGTGTGTTTGTGTGCACATATTTATGCACTGTAATAGTTGTATGTTTGTGTGTTAGCATGTCAAGAGTTGCTGTTGTTATAATGTGTTTACATTTCTGTAAATTAATAGTGAGTAAAATTGTATGTTTGTGTGTTGTGTGCATATATTTATGCATTGTATTAGTTGTATGTTTGTGTGTTTGTTTATTTGTCATTTTGTCAGTATTTTTTTTTACTATTTTATTTATAAAAATATTATTGTATTGTATTTAATCATTGTGTGACAAATTGTATGTTTGTGTGTTAGCATGTCATAGAGTTGCTGTTGTTATGTATAATGTGTTTACATTTCTGTAAATTTATAATGAGTAAAATTGTATGTTTGTGTGTTTGTTTACATGGTTTTAATTACAGTATTGTTGTTTATTAGCTTTTTATATGTATTTTTATTTATTTATTTATTGTGCATAATGTTTAGAAAGCGTATTCACTGCTGATATAGGAATAAATTTGTTTGTGTGTTTGTTTTATTTAAGTTTGTTTGTGTGTTTGCATGTTAAAGTCTCGTTTAAATAGCACTTAGTGCTGTTTGTTGGTTTGTTTGTATATCAATTTAATTATATATTTATTTGTTTATTTGTATTTAGAGAGATCTTCATCCTCCAGTCTCACTTCACTGGGAGCACTGCCATACATGGAGTAAGGATGTCAAGCCTAGACAATGTGCAGTACTAAAGAATAAAGTCATAGTTATGGATGATGATTATCGCACACTTCACATCTCTACTGACCTTCACTCATGGACTACTACTCGTGCACCATATGACTGGTCGTCCCTAACTACCTACCAGTCTAAGTTTGTATTGGTTGGTGGACGTCATCGCTCCACTATTGAACTCACTAACTCTCTGTTGACTAGTACTACTGGTCGAGACTGGAAGCCATCGCTACGTGCCATGCCTACTCCTCGCTCCTTCACATCATCAGTTAGTGGAGGATCACCAGAGGTCCTGGTCGTGGCTGGTGGGTGGGGCTCACGTGGCGAGGACTTGGACATAGTGGAAGTTCTACTCAACGACCATTGGACGACTGCAGACTCACTTCCTTCTTCATGCTGGAAAATGCGATCAACATTCCATGAAGGCAACTTCTACTTCACAGGAGGAGAGCACAAGGAGAAGATTCTATTTATATGCAGTTTAGAGTCTCTCATAGCATCTGCTAGTAATGGCAGCACAAGAAGACAAACAATATGGAGGACAGTAACCACACTTGCTGACATCTTAGCTATCATCTCCTATGTATCGAATCTAATCTGCATCGATGACTATTCTACCATTAGAAGTTACTCCAACAAGACAGAGGAGTGGATTGAGACTACTAGTGAGGGAGATAGACCAGTTGGTATATGTATAGCTACTGCAGTCTTGTCTACTGGACAGTTGCTGGTTGCTAATAGAGATGGAGTATACAAAGGAACTCTGTCAGGTTAGTGTAAGTAAATAGCAGCATCTCTAGAAAGCCATCTTGCCTTCAGTGAAATTGGCTTCTCTTTAGAATGTCCCATTGATAGATTATAATATGGGAAACTAAAGTTAGGTATTAAAAACTTGTACTATAATAATAACTAGAATATTATTATTTATTATTGTGTTAATAATTATGTTAAAACTAAATATTAATTATATTAAATTATGATATAATAATAAGTAAGGTAATTGATTGTCTTTGCTAAAATTGCAAGTGCTAGAGTGCAGCTACTTCTACTGGCAGCTGCTTAATTCTACAGGCTTTAGCTCCAGGCTATAAAACCAGCAGCCCACACTCTGTATTGCAGGAGCCTTCTATACACTGGTGTAGTGTGTGGGTTACTTGTACAGTATAACCAATGAGGCTGCAATAACTGTAATTATTGATTTATTTGCAACACTTTAGCTGTAATGTTTAATTTATTTTATGTTCAATAGCTTTCAAGTATGAAGATGCATATAAACACTTCATTGTTTCCAAGGAAGTGCTGGAGCTTCTGTCTTTAAAGTTTATGTCCCTTGGTCCTCCAAGACAAGGCAAGAGTACAACTCTCAGGAGAATAAAGAAAGAGATCATAGATCTTCTGTCAGCTAAAGAAGAGGAGCAGATTCATGGCAGCACAGGCACAGTACAGTGTTGCTCCAATATGCTAGTCCAATGCAAGTCTGATCCAACTACAGCAGAAAAAACCACAAACTGGACCATTGTAAAGAATCTCATTGAGGAAGCATCTCTACTCTTTCACACTCTCAAAGATAGTTTGGTGACTGAATCCACTTCTGAAGCTAAATCCACTTCTGAAGCAACTGCTGATTCCCATGGAGGTAGTGACACCAGGGCAGAGGTCAGTCAGGCTAGCAATACAGGGCAGTCTCATCAAGTTAAAAAACAACACATTAGAAAATCATGCCCTGTTCAAAAGCCACAGCCTAACTTAATTCACAAAATGCTGGCAAAACTAAAATTATTGACCAAACAAAGAATCAGATTACCAGATTATTCTGAAATAGCTGCCATATTCGAGACAGTGTCCAAACAACCACACTTTGCAGATAATGTGAAGCACTCTTTTAAAGCTTTTGTGAGAATGGAGGACACCGGAGGTCAGCCCGAGCTGATGGACATGCTACCAGCACTCACCATAGGACCTGGCCTCTACTTGCTGTTCTTTAGCTACAAGTTCCAACTAGATGAGGAGTATCGTGTCTTTTATCAGAGAGCTTCAGGAGAGACAACTGCACCAGAGAAATCAGAGTTTACTCTGCAAGAGATGCTTTTGCGCACTCTGGCCAGTATATCTTGTTTCAGTTCCTCCACCCACCTTCAACCTCTACCTGGAACAGACAACTCAGCCATTGGTGAGATACTGGAGTCCTCCAAGTCTGTAGTGTATATAGTGGGCACTCACAAAGACAAGGTTTCTGAGGAAGTCATCGCTACAGTCGACTCACAGCTTCAAAAAGTGATTCGAGACACTGACGCCTACAAAAAAGGCATAGTTCAGTTCTGCTCCAAAGACAAGCTTGTTGTTTCTTTGGACAACATGGGAGGCGGAGTAGAAGAAATCCATCACTTGCATCAGCTACTGGAGAATGCCATGGAGAAACACTTTAAAAAGCTGAAAATTCCAGCTGTGTGGCTTCTGTTCAGCTTGTGTCTTCGCATGAGAGAAGTGAGGACAGCCAGCCTGGAGACCTGCTTGGCCTTGTCCCATGCCTTCAATATGACACCCTACGAGACCAGAGCAGCTCTGTGGTTTCTTCACCACCATGCCGGTGTTCTGATGTACTTCCCCAGTGTGCCTGGTTTGGAGGACCTGGTCATCATAGACATCCAGGTAGTGTATGACAGTATCACTGGTGTCATTCTTAAAGCCATGTGCTTTGATAGCGTAGGTCAGGCCACATCCGAGAGATTCAGGAAGACAGGTCTATTCTCTATGACAGATTTGAAGACAGCTACAGCTGACATTTCTGGAGATCTGATTCCACCAGAGCAACTGGTAGCTTTGCTTGCATATCTTCACTTGATAGCTGAGATTGTGTCAGTCGAATCTTCTGATACTAACTCAGTGTTAGAAGAAGAGAAAGAATACATCATACCTTGTGTGTTAGAAAACACTACTGCAAAGGAACTGGACCAATTCCACAAAGAATCCTGTCTCTCATGTTTCGTGGAGCCTCTCTTGATATACTTCAGTAGTGGGTTTACTCCTATGGGACTCTTTCCTGCTTCCATGGCTTGTCTCATATCTAACAAGTCGTTCACTTTCATCAGAGAAGGTGTCAAGAAAAACATGGTGCCCTTTTTGTACGGATCCAATTTAATTTGTGTAACATTTATATTTCGATGTAAATATTTTGAAGTCGTAGTTTCGTGTGATCCTACATTCCAAGACTCCATTCACCACGAATGTACTGCTTTAAAACAAGAAATAGAGGACACTCTAAAGAAGGCTAGTTCCAGAATGAACTACAACAGCTCCATGGACTACCAGTTTGCCTTTGACTGTCGTTCACATGAAGGAGGGAATCATCTCGGGGTCGTTGATGGAGCGCACTCTGTCCCCAAAGTCATGAAATGTCTCTTCAATCCAAACAACCCACAAGCAGTTGTACTCACCAATAGACACCTCATTTGGTATGGACAGGTATGTAGAAATACTACTGTAGTTTAATTTCGTGTGATAGTTACTTCTATTTCTTTTTTCAGAAGTACGAGAAGCAATGCCCTGGGCTGGAGGTTGCCACAAGTAATTGAGTATTTAATTATCATTTATTGTGCAGTGCAGCTGGTTATTATTACTTTGCTTTTTTTTCTAGGTAAAAATTACTTGACGTTATTTCAGAAAGTGTATCCTGACTTGGTCCACTCAGTGACGCCTTGTGTTATGACAGTAGCTGATTACTGCTACAGCAATGAACTCATATCACGATATACCTATGACCAACTTCGTGAGCGCAAAGACTTGACTGACGAAGACAGAGCAAGAACTCTTTTGGATAACGTTCGCAGAGTTTTTTCATCGAGACCCTCAGCTCTCAAGGAGTTTGTTACTGTACTGTTCCAAACAGGAGAATGTAATTATGTGGCAGATAAAATACAGCAACAGCTCCAGTAAGTATATTGTTATTATTGTAGTATTTGAATTATCGTATTGTTTGTGTAATAGAATTGTGGAATGAAATCTGACAAAGCCACATGGACATACATTTCAAAACACTCATTGTATTGCACTTTACATTTTTTGTACAACATATCCCATATTTCAAATTTACACAATGTTAATTTATTTCTACTGTTACTTTTAAATATATTTTCATTAAAAATGCTTAACACAGTATTATATAATAACAAAAACATAGTATGTGATTGTCAAATAGTTTGATATTAGTTACCAGTATGGTCACTCGTATAGTCTGGTATAGCCAGACCCTTTACCAACTGCTTCCCTGTATTATTGTATGGCAATTACTGGTACTTCATTGAACCACTACAGGGAACATGGCCATACCAAATTTGTTTTGCCTATTGTAGTGGTCAATTACCTAATTACTAGTCCATTAGCTAATTACTGTGAATGGCCCTCCTCAACCACAAATAGAAATTCCAATGTCAGCTACCCTTTCAAAGCAGGTTTAGCAAGTATGGCTTGTTAGAATATCTGTCGTGACTACTCCAAAATAATGTTCATCCCCTCTCTTGTCTGACAGTATCGAGTTGGTAATGTACAATGATCCATCACCTCTCTTGTCTGATAGTGTCATGTTGGCAGTGTATATTGATCCCCATCACCTCTCTTGTCTGATAGTGTCATGTTGGCAGTGTATATTGATCCATCACCTTTCTTGTCTGATAGTGTCATGTTGGCAGTGTATATTGATCCCCATCACCTCTCTTGTCTGATAGTGTCATGTTGGCAGTGTATATTGATCCCCATCACCTCTCTTGTCTGATAGTGTCATGTTGGCAGTGTATATTGATCCATCACCTCTCTTGTCTGATAGTATCTTGTTGGCAGTGTACAATGTCAGGTTTGTGGCAGTGATTTTGGACGCTTTCTTTACTCATTCTATGTGGAAATTATTATATGTAACAGCACTTTAAAAGTACTGTCACGCCCCTTTACAGAATGAGAAGAGATAGTATTAATGACAATAGCAGGTTTATAAGCCTTTTAGGGTTATTTCCATACCACCAAAAAACAAACTTTTTGTCACCCTCACTTTATTTTGTATTTGGTGGACTGTGCCATCGCTGCCAAAGTCTGCGAGACAGTCCAATACTAGTAGCCCCACCCCCAGATTAAGGTGGTGCCAGCTCGGGTTATAGTCCCTCCGCCGCCAACGTCTCAGTCAACCTCAGCGTTCTCTTCGCTTATAAGTTTGTTTCAGTTCAGCGCCGCCGCAGAATTCGCCTGTACATCAACTTAACAAAATGAAGGGTCTATTTCTCTGCGCAAGTTTAAGGTGTTTTCTTTAAGCATTTTACTGCTGGAGTATCTCAAATAGTAAGTTACAGAAAAATAGTTCAACAAATTAATTTGAGTGCAAACTTTACTGAGTTGTACAGTTTAGTTGAAGATTGGCTTTATCTTTATTGGATAAAGACATAAATAATAGAGAGAGGGCTCTGGTGAAGAAAGAGCTGGGGTTATGATGGGGTATTTTTGAAACCTCAAAAGTGGTTTGTAAGTGTTTCTGTATGGAATGTGGTCTGATAATAAAGTAGCCTCTCTTCTGTGAGACTAACAATAAGACAGCCTGTGCCCTGTGATGTTGCTGCAATTTGTAGCTCACTATCTTTCATCTTCACTGTAAATAAACTTCTGTTGTTGAAGGAGCAAGTTTTGTGGCACAGCTGTGTGGGATGATGTCCCCTTTAGTGAGAATAGATACAAATTGGAGGCAGTCGCACCAGTAATCAGTATAATCAATTGATACAATTATACTGCATAAATGCTAACAAATAAATGCCTATAATATCTGTTTATATTTATTTGTGTTTGTTCTGACAGCTGATATTGAAGATGCCATGCCGCCTTGGATTGGTGAGATGTTTTGTGTGGATGTTTGATGCGAGTGACATGGCTTGTTCATGAATGTGTGCATGTGTGTGTGTGTGTAAGAGAAATTGGTAAATTGGTTGGTTCCACTTCCTCATTGATAAAAAAAATCTAAACATTTGTTCGGGACCAGTCCCTCCAAGAGTTACATCATGAAGCCTAGCCCCTTCACTTAGCTAGCTTTAACCTTTTATTACATATCGTATTTCAACATTCATTTTATTTCTATATTTACTACGCATGCACTCGTACTTCGTTCCGACTTCGAACATCGACGAATTGCATTTAATTACCATTGTTACTCGTATTACTCTTAGTTACGTTTTATTCTCACTTCTTCTTATATCTCATAGTCTTTGCTCTACAATTGTATTCTATATTACAATAAAAGTAAACCTACACTTTCGGAGTCATTACTAGTAACTTGTTAGTTTACTCCCGAACATTTTGGTCCTTCGAGCCGGATCCTCTTCAATGACAAGAACCTGTTTCTCTCAAGGCCGAAGAGGATTCAAAACTTATTTTTTCTCTATTTATTGTCTACAAGATCTTCGAGACCTTCGAAATTTTGTACGAACAGATGGCTTCCGCAGATCGGGGAAAACTGGATACTGAATTAGAAGGGCTAGACCTTCCCACGTTAAAGAAACGATGGGCGAGTGCCAGAAGGAGCGCCACTCGCTGTGAAAACTTTTTGCGTGAGCAAAACAGTTATGATGTCAAGGATTCAGATTTAAAAATCGTCACTTCACATTTGGAAAAGATTCAACAAGACATTATCCTTCTAGATGCTTTACATGATGCCATAATGAATAAACTTAATCAAGAAGGAGAAACAGAAGAATTGGCCTACACTATTGATAGTGCCAAAAGATTAAAAACAAGTAACACATTCGCTGAACTTGCTGAAACAGTTCGTTTATATAGTCGTTGCAAAGCTATCAGGATCTCGCTAGACAGATATTCTTCACTTCCTAAACTTGACGGTAGCAATATACAACCTGCTCTCTGTGATATCAAGTACAAACTGGACGATATGGAAGAGTCTGCTGTGACTATAGGAGGTTGTCCAGAAGGGCATGAAGGAATCAAGTGTCTTATACGAGATCTTATGGAGTTACAAATCAGGAATGGAAAGGACCTCACTGAACGTATTTTTTCAACAGCTCCATCTGTATCACCTACAGGACTGTCGAAGTTTGAAAGGCTGCCTCGCCTTGCTTTACCCGAATTCGACGGAACACCTGTTGGTTGGAGACCTTTTTGGGAGAAATTCCAAAATGCTCTTTCAAAGGACACATCACTTACTGATGTTGATAAGCTTGCTTTCCTCAACATGGCAGTGAAAGGAAAAGAAGCCAGGTTGATCATCGAGTCAAAGACTAGATCCGGCCCGGATTTCGGCGGTGTCATACAGGCACTGCAAGACCGTTATGATCAACCACGCCAGACATGTAGAACCTCTCTACAGTCTGTGCTAAATCACCAGATTGACCTCTCCTCTGAAGGTATAACTAAAACTATAACTCTCTTCGAAACATCTCTAGCTGTGGTAAAAGAGTGTACAGACGGTTCACAGGATGCTCTATTTACAGCATTGTGTGAGCTACTCATGCCCGAGAAATTATTCCAAAACTGGGTGGAAGAGTCGGCAAAATTAAAAAGGACTCCAAGTTTTGATCACTTAGCCGAATACCTCAGACGCTTTCAAATGCGATTCTGTGGGAGAACTGAAGTAGTTAAGATGAACTCATCTTCCACCACTCATGGACGAAGTTTTGCTCACCGATCAAAGCCGACATCGAAACCTTCTACTCTCCATGTCCAAAGCACAAAACATTGTCAGTTATGCCCTACGGACACTCATCCACTTTATCTATGCGATGTTTTCAAGGCCCAATCAGTGGACGAGAGGCAATCAACTGTATCTCGTCTAAAGGTTTGTGTGAATTGTTTGTCTTCTAATCATAGTTTGCGTGAGTGTCCCAGTACTAGGTCTTGCTGTCACTGTGGTCGCAAGCATCATTCCTTACTTCACAGAGGATATCAAAAACATACCAATAAGCAACAGTCCCAGTCTACTTCAACAAGCCAGCAACAGCCACAATCAACTGAGACAAACTCAGAAAGTACAACCAATACTAGTGCTCATGCCTTACCGTCTTCTGAGTCCATGAAAGACCGACCGATCGCTTTTTTGGCAACGTGTTTGGCAACTGTTAGTGCCGGGGGGAAGAATTCAAAAGGCCCGTGCTTTAATGGACAGTGGTTCAACTTTGTCATTTGTGACTACTAAACTTGTTCAACGACTAAAAGCCAAGAAGATCAGAAAGTCAACTAGTTTTACAGGTATTAGCCAGACATCCGTACCTACATCGCGGTACCAGGTTGATTTAGATCTGATTTCAAACAGTGATCAACCCAATATATCAGTGAGAGCAATAGTGCTAGACCGTATTTCTGGAAATCTTCTGGGATTCCCTCTTCATGGAGTCAGAGAACAACCTTTTTTACAAGGAAAGAAACTTGCTGATCCTTTGTTCGATCAACCGGGCTCTATAGACCTACTATTTGGAGCAGATATCCTCGATGAAATACTTCTTCAAGGCCATGCTACTTCAACAAATCGGATGACTCATGCCTGTGAGACTATCTTCGGCTGGACTCTTAGGGGAAAAGTCCTCTCCGAGCCTAAAACTGACCATTTGGAATTCACTGGAATACTCGCACTGATTGTTTCCACGTAGCAACACCGACGCTAACTTCTGACGATCATCCGACCAAACGGAAGATAGCTTCAGACGTAGCTAAAACTTTCGACCTTCTAGGGTGGTTCTCTCCCAGCATTATTGTCATAAAAATACTCCTTCAAAAGCTGTGGAAGGAAAATATTGGTTGGGATGAGCCAGTGCCTGAACAACTAGCTCAGGAATGGGAACTCTGGAAAAAACAACTTCCTCTTATTACTGAACATTCAATTCCAAGATATCATCACACGATTGGGAAGAAGGTTAGGAGTCTCCAACTCCATGGATTCTATGATGCATCAGATGTAGCTTATGCTGGAGTGGTGTATCTCAGGACTGTGTACGATAATACTGACGTATCAATCACTCTACTGTATTCTAAGACACGAGTTGCTCCTCTCTCAAAGTCAACGACTCCGCGTTTAGAGCTCTGCGGTGCTCAGTTACTCAGTAAACTTCTTGTTCATGTGGCTACGGCCCTTGAAATTCCATTATCAAATATTTATGCTTGGAGTGATTCTATGATTGTGCTCGGCTGGTTGTCAACTTCACCTTCCCGTTTGAAATCTTACGTTTACAACCGAGTTGTGGACACTATTGAAAGAATTCCTGCGGCTCAATGGAGACACGTTCCAACTAACTGCAACCCTGCAGATGTTGCTTCAAGGGGAATTGAAACAGCTAAACTTATCTGTTTTCAGTTATGGTGGCAAGGACCATCTTGGTTACTTTCATCATCTTCTGAATGGCCATGCAATACGGACTGGAAAGGAAAAAGAGACTTGATAGAGTTAAAACCTGCTGTTCACCTAGCTCTGCTTCCTTATGAAGATTTCTCTGAGAGATTTTCTAGCTATAGAATTATGCATAGAGTGTTAACCTGGTGTTATCGTTTTATTTGTAATTGTAGTAAGCACAGTTCTGATCGAGACCTTTCCCCTGACCTAGCACTAAATGAACTGGATGAAACAGAGACTCGCCTCCTGAAGCTCAGTCAGGATAGAAGTTTCAAGCCTGAGAAGACTGCACTCTGTCATGCTCGTGAAGTTCCACGTCAAAGCTCTCTCTCTAGTCTCAGGCCGTTTCTGGATTCAAATGGTCTTCTACGGGTTGTAGGAAGACTAGAGAATTCGGAACTGACTCAAGATAAAAACATCCAATCATTTTACACCATTCTGACAGACTTTCAAAGTTGTTAGCAAGGCAAGCTCATGTATCTAATATGCATGCAGGCCCTCAAGCACTTCTTGCAATTTTGTTTTTGCGATATCATATTATAGGATTTAAAAGTTTAGTGAAAGGTATTTCTAACCAATGTGTATCTTGCAGGAAAGCTTATGCCAAGACTAACTCACAGGTTATGGGTCAACTGCCAGTCAATAGAGTCACACCCACTTCAGCCTTTCATCATACTGGAGCAGATTTTGCTGGCCCACTGATGATGAAGAGAGGATACACACGCAACCGCACACTAGTGAAAGTATATGTCTGTGTATTTGTTTGTATGGCGACTGAAGCTGTACATTTGGAAATGGTAACAGATTTGACATCCGAGGCATTCTTAGCTGCTCTTCATCGTTTTATTGGACGCCGAGGATGTCCAGAAACTCTAGCCACGGATAATGGCTCCAATTTTGTAGGAGCTCAAAAAGAACTACGTGACTTGTATACCTTTCTCAATTCTACTGCTACGCGGAGATCGACCAATTTATTCTGTACAACTCACCATATCAAGTGGACACATACTCCAGCAAGATCACCTCACTTTGGCGGATTGTGGGAGGCAGCCGTTAAAAGCATGAAGTGTCTTTTGTTCAAAACTGTAAAGCCTCACCAATTGTTTGAACACGAACTAAATACCATATTAGTCGAGATTGAAGCCACACTGAACAGTCGCCCACTCATTTCTTTGAACTCGGGTCCAAACGATGGTCTTGAGGTATTGACGCCTGGTCATTTTCTCATCGGTAAAGCTCTCAAAGCTGTTCCTGTTGAGTCACACTTGCATACAAAAATTAGTTGCTTAAAGCATTGGAATCTCTGCCAAAGAATTTATGCTGATTTCTGGACTCGCTGGTCGAATGAATACCTGTGCACTTTACAGAGATTAAACAAGTGGCGTCGATCTGAACGATCAGTGAAAGTTGGAGATTTAGTACTACTCAAAGGCATGGATCTATTTGTACGTTCCTGGCCATTAGGACGAATTGTTAAAGTATACCCTGGTGCTGATGGTTATGTAAGAGCTGCAACGATAAAAACTGAAAAGGGAACCTATACTCGATCCGTAACAAAAATAGTACTGCTGCTACCAGAAGAAGAACTAACTTCATCTCCTGCTCCTGGCCCCCCAGTATGTTCGGGACCAGTCCCTCCAAGAGTTACATCATGAAGCCTAGCCCTTTCACTTAGCTAGCTTTAACCATTTATTACATATCGTGTTTCAACATTCATTTTATTTCTATATTTACTACGCATGCACTCGTACTCCGTTCCGACTTCGAACATCGACGAATTGCATTTAATTACCATTGTTACTCGTATTACTCTTAGTTACGATTTATTCTCACTTCTTCTTATATCTCATAGTCTTTGCTCTACAATTGTATTCTATATTACAATAAAAGTAAACCTACACTTTCGGAGTTATTACTAGTAACTTGTTAGTTTACTCCCGAACAACATTTTATCCAAAAAATTACAAGACACTGATAAAATGCTCAGTTTTGATATAATGAGTTTATTTACTAAACTCTTTGAACAAGAATATCAGACACTCTTCAACAAAATGGATATCCAATAATAGACTCAGTATTGTATAAGAATAATAAAATGAAAATTAAAGTCAGAGAAGATGACACCAAGAATGGCAACATAAATTACATGATAGCTCCTTAATCAAAGGAATGAGTGAAAACATAGACAGAAGGAAAACAAGTTGAACATCAAAGTAGTTTTCAAAAAAAAATTCAATAATAGTATTAAAAAATCTGATGAAAGTCAAAAGAAAACAAGACACAAAGGAGAAGACCTAGAGTTGTGTATAAGATTTTCGGCAGTGGTTGTGATAAGTGTTATATTGGATAGACTGATGGTGGGCCTTTATCTGTCAGAATAAAATGACATGTACATATATGCCATTCATAGCAGAAACATCAACAATGCAGTATTTGGTCATTCAATGGAACAAGGACATTTGCCTAGCTGGGACAAAGTTGAAGTATTAGAATGGGAGCATGACTGGAGCAACATTATAGATTGACCTAGCTGTTGTTCCTATTCTTGAATTCTTTTTACACTCTGTTAAAATTATGATTTTCACTTATTCATTTCAAATTGTGAAATCAAGTTAAGCATTTGCCACAGAGCTAAAAATATATAGTCACCTGTGATGGAACCACTGATATTTCACTCCAGCCACACAAGCCAGGTCAGAATGAATCATACCTGTGGTGGAGACCACTGATATTTCATCTCCAGCCACACAAGCCAGGTCAGAATGAATCATACCTGTGGTGGAGACCACTGATATTTCATCTCCAGTGTAGTGAAACAGTCACTACATTATTAGAACTTGAACTATTACACTGTGTTATATTATTATTATTTCTAATTAGGTTTACCTGTTTCTCCCTGGTGTCAAGAAACAGCCATCAATAACTCATTATTTCACTTATTCATTCACTTATTCATTCACCTGTTGTAGTTATCATTTTCTTTCATATTTCGTCGATGTTTGTCGATGTTCGTGTTTCCAAGTCATATTTTGTTTATTTATCTTCGTTCTTTCAGTTGTTGTATTTCCTGCCTAGTTTAAAGATTAAACTCTTTATACACCTTAAGAGTTAACCCTCCAGGTGATTGGGCAGCACCAGCAACTCTGGTGGCAGCATACTCGCAAGTATTCAGTTAACCCTGAAAAGCTTGGATCCTGTGGCCTTCAGTTAACCCTGACTGACCCGGCTTCCTCACATCCAGCCACACAAGCGAGGTCAGAATGAATCATACTTGTGATGGAGACCACTGATATTTCATCTCCAGCCACACAAGCCAGGTCAGAATGAATCATACCTGTGATGGAGACCACTGATATCTCATCTCCAGCCACACAAGCCAGGTCAGAATGAATCATACCTGTGATGGAGACCACTGATATCTCATCTCCAGCCACACAAGCCAGGTCAGAATGATTCATACCTGTGATGGAGACCACTGATATCTCATCTCCAGCCACACAAGCCAGGTCAGAATGAATCATACCTGTGATGGAGACCACTGATATTTCATCTCCAGCCACACAAGCCAGGTCAGAATGAATCATACCTGTGATGGAGACCACTGATATCTCATCTCCAGCCACACAAGCCAGGTCAGAATGAATCATACCTGTGATGGAGACCACTGATATTTCATCTCCAGCCAGACAAGCCAGGTCAGAATGAATCATACCTGTGATGGAGACCACTGATATCTCATCTCCAGCCAGACAAGCCAGGTCAGAATGAATCATACCTGTGGTGGAGACCACTGATATTTCATCTCCAGCCAGACAAGCCAGGTCAGAATGAATCATACCTGTGGTGGAGACCACTGATATTTCATCTCCAGCCAGACAAGCCAGGTCAGAATGAATCATACCTGTGGTGGAGACCACTGATGTTTCATCTCCAGCCACACAAGCCAGGTCAGAATGAATCATACCTGTGGTGGAGACCACTGATATTTCATCTCCAGCCACACAAGCCAGGTCAGAATGAATCATACCGGTTATTTTTCCTTTGTTTGCAGTAAGACTGATATGTTTATTTTTCTTTTATTTATTGATTGTTAATCTCATGTTTTACCTAATTATTTCATTTACATCTTTTCACAATTCATGCACCCTAGCTTTACCATTTATGATCACCCTACATAATAATTTGAACCAATCAAATTCAGCCAGCTTTCAGAGATATTTCTGATGTATCATGCTCACCCAGGATGTGGGTGTGTCGACTGGTTTTCTATATATTATACTGGCTGGTCGGCTCACCCCATCAGTAAGTCTTTAGTTCTGTAGTTCACAAGCTGGTTATTAATTAAAATTAAACTTAAATAGAATGTTACAAATAAAGCTCTCCTGAACTGCAGTAACATGTGCTTTACCTTATGTAAGTCAACACTAGGTTATGGTTGGTTGTTTGTACGCCAAACTGCCTTTGCTTAGCTAGGTTGCTTCACTGTGCTTTATATTTTCAATGTCCATGTATAAGGTACATGTACCAAGACCTACCAATGTCCATGTATATCAATACTTACCAATGTCCATGTGTACAGGTACATGTACCAATACCTATCAATGTCATTGTTAATATAAGTTTCTAGCATACACACACTCAACAGACTGAGGAGTAAAATTATTTCAATGAAGCTAATTGGGATATTAGCTTTTTCACTGCTAGATATTTCACAACCAATGTGATAAAATGGGGAAAAATATGCTTATATTTACATTTCTTGGTAATGAGTTTAATTTTGAGACATCTAATGATGTAATTACCCACTCATCAATGCTACCTTAAGCATGCAGGGAATGGTTGACATTTGTGACTGCCAACATTGATACTATTAAAACAGCTATTACTCATACTCATACTCAGCACTGTTTCTAAACCTTATAACAAGCTTATACTGTATAGCTTATAACAACCCAATAAGATACATATGAGTTGGATGTATACTACATATAAGCTTTCCTTTACTCTTCTTTAGACTAATAGCATGAGAAAGTTATGATAATAAACAAGAAGAAGATGGTTTATACTGCCTCATTTGCATAGTGAGTGTCTAGCCTATTTGTTGTGGTGTAGCCAACCCTTTATCTTCTTGATATGGATCAGGAAAGTATTTTGGTTAGAACTAATTAAACTCGGTTTCACGTTGGAGTCAAAACAAATGTGTGTTAATCAGATAGAAAGTGTTCAATTAGATATAAGACAAATATAAGTCACTGCATTAAAAATTCACCTCTCCATCACACGATAGAGAGGCTCTTACAAGTGTAATCATATGTTAGTGAGTGAGACCTGAGAGTAGCTTGCTTGTTGCATTTGCTGGCCAATGCTACTTATGGTGGTGGTGGGTGATGTGATTAGGTAGTGAGACCTCACTAGGAACATTGCAATATGTTATACTGGGAGGTTGTGGGAATGGTGACTCTGAAGTTCATATTACAAAACTAGGATAGTTCACTTGTGCGAGTAAGCATAGGAGGGTTGAACTATGCTTATAATTAGTCAGGCACTGATGAAAATCCTTCAGGACCCTTCATGTTTTAATGCATGCTCACTTGGTTCGGTCTGTACAAGATTTGAATTATCCTTGGGCCTTCCCTCAATAGTGTAAATGCCATATAGACCTACACCTTATAAAATGTCCTAAATGCTTGTATCCTATTTCTACAGGTCAGAGGATGTGACTAGTAGTGATACTTTGCTTATACTAAACACTATCTCAATCACACATTATGTTGTTGTCCATTGATCCATGGTCAATGTGCCAGCTGTACATGTTTCATTCAAAATTAAGTCAAAATATTTTTTGAGAAGAAAGTCAAGATTTTTTTTTTCTGTATGTGTGTGTGGGTGGGGGATGGGGTGGGTGGGGTTCTCCCCTAAATGAACCCTTGAAGTATGGGAGTGTTGATTGTAGGAATACAACAATAAAATTGTGTGTGTGTGTGTGTGTTTGCTTAGTTTGTCTTAGAAGATGTCCATGGATGGCTGAGTGAACATGATGACTTGAGAGTGGATGTCTAATGTGGCAACTAAGTGGCAAGTGAGGAAAGGAACCTACATAATATTGGATGATGAAGAAAAAGACAACATTATCAAGAAAACAGTACACAAAAACAAGTCTAATGAAGCTAGTCTAGATATTTCCACTGGAATATTAGCTAGCTAACCGTTCAACATTCAGCAGAGCTAGTTCACTAAATATGTTTCATTATTACAATAATACTTTTTTATTATTATTTAGTAATAATTCTCATATAATACATCTCTATTGGTCAATGATCAAGTACCAAAATGACCCTTTGAGGTTTTTTGTTTTTGTTTTGTTCTTTCCTTTTTGTTGCTGTTGATATTATTATTATTGTTATTATCGTTATTATTATTATTATTATAGTTCACTTTTATTTGGTGGCCAAATTAATAAAACCAACAAAAACTGAAAAGCACACAGTTTCCAAAAAAAACAAAAAAAAAAAACAAGTTGTACTGCAGCACAGTTCCCTGCTGGACTGCAACCCATAGACGCTGGATCAAATACTCTGTCAATCTTGGTTTTCTAGTTTCTCCTATAATCCTGCACCCCTACGCCTTCTGGGAGACTACTGACCTTGGATTAATTGCTGTCAAAGACTCAATGGCTACTGGTACGAAAATATGACAAGTAGGAAGGCCCCAATTTTTTTATCTTCCTCTCCTCTGCAGCTTCAGCAGGCAATTGGCATCCCACATCAGCAGACATCACCCATCTGGCCTTCCCATCTGACTGTATGAGGCCTATAGGTTCCATCCAGGAAAGGAATATGGGCAGATATCAACCCTCGCTTGACTATGTCAAATGAACTTGGACAACTTAACATTATGCATAATCGTGCAAGCTCTGACATAACATGGCCCTTCATGTAGTTAAACAAAGTCCCCTCATAAATCTTCACCATGCAGTTGTAATCAAGTCACATATATTTGCTTGAAGCAGGCCCGCAAGCAGCAATCACAATCACTGAGCAGGCCTGCAAGCAGCAATCACAATCACTATTGTTGCTTAAAATCCATCGGATAGTGAACAATGCATTAAAGAGCTAACACTGATGTAACTATGCATTCATAAAGAGCTAACACTGATGTAACTATGCATTCATAAAGAACTAACACTGATGTAACTATGCATTCATAAAGAGCTAACACTGATGTAACTATGCATTCATAAAGAGCTAACACTGATGCAACTATGCATTCATAAAGAGCTAGCACTGATGTAACTATGCATTCATAGAGCTAACACTGATGTAACTATGCATTCATAAAGAACTAACACTGATGTAACTATGCATTCATAAAGAGCTAACACTGATGTAACTATGCATTCATAAAGAGCTAACACTGATGCAACTATGCATTCATAGAGCTAACACTGATGTAACTATGCATTCATAAAGAGCTAACACTGATGTAACTATGCATTCATAAAGAGCTAACACTGATGCAACTATGCATTCATAAAGAGCTAACACTGATGCAACTATGCATTCATAAAGAGCTAACACTGATGTAACTATGCATTCATAAAGAGCTAACACTGATGTAACTATGCATTCATAAAGAACTAACACTGATGTAACTATGCATTTATAAAGAGCTAACACTGATGTAACTATGCATTCATAAAGAGCTAACACTGATGTAACTATATGCATTTATAAAGAGCTAACACTGATGTAACTATGCATTCATAAAGAACTAACACTGATGTAACTATGCATTCATAAAGAGCTAACACTGATGTAACTATGCATTCATAAAGAGCTAATACTGATGTAACTATGCATTCATAAAGAGCTAACACTGATGTAACTATGCATTCATAAAGAGCTAACACTGATGTAACTATGCATTCATAAAGAGCTAACACTGATGTAACTATGCATTCATAAAGAGCTAACACTGATGCAACTATGCATTCATAAAGAGCTAACACTGATGTAACTATGCATTCATAAAGAGCTAACACTGATGTAACTATGCATTCATAAAGAGCTAACACTGATGCAACTATACATTCATAAAGAGCTAACACTGATGTAACTATGCATTCATAAAGAGCTAACACTGATGTAACTATACATTCATAAAGAGCAAACACTGATGTAACTATGCATTCATAAAGAACTAACACTGATGTAACTATGCATTCATAAAGAACCAACACTGATGTAACTATACATTCATGAAGAGCTAACACTGATGTAACTATGCATTCATAAAGAACTAACACTGATGTAACTATGCATTCATAAAGAACTAACACTGATGCAACTATGCATTCATAAAGAGCTAACACTGATGTAACTATGCATTCATAAAGAACTAACACTGATGTAACTATGCATTCATAAAGAACTAACACTGATGTCTGCATTCACAACACTGATGAACTATGCATCATAAAGAGCTAACACTGATGTAACTATGCATTCATAAAGAGCTAACAACTGAGTAACTATGCATTCATAAAGAACTAACACTGATGATGCATTCACTAACACTGATGTAACTATGCATTCATAAAGAACTAACACTGCTGTAACTATGCATTCATAAAGAACTAACACTGATGCAACTATGCATTCATAAAGAACTAACACTGATGTAACTGATGCATTCATAAAGAGCTAACACTGATGCAACTATGCATTCATAAAGAGCTAACACTGATGTAACTATGCATTCATAAAGAGCTAACACTGATGTAACTATGCATTCATAAAGAGCTAGCACTGATGTAACTATGCATTCATAAAGAGCTAGCACTGATGTAACTATGCATTCATAAAGAACTAGCACTGATGTAACTATGCATTCATAAAGAGCTAACACTGATGTAACTATGCATTCATAAAGAGCTAACACTGATGCAACTATGCATTCATAAAGAGCTAACACTGATGTAACTATGCATTCATAAAGAGCTAACACTGATGTAACTATGCATTCATAAAGAGCTAACACTGATGTAACTATGCATTCATAAAGAGCTAACACTGATGCAACTATGCATTCATAAAGAGCTAACACTGATGTAACTATGCATTCATAAAGAGCTAACACTGATGTAACTATGCATTCATAAAGAACTAACACTGATGTAACTATGCATTTATAAAGAGCTAACACTGATGTAACTATGCATTCATAAAGAGCTAACACTGATGTAACTATATGCATTTATAAAGAGCTAACACTGATGTAACTATGCATTCATAAAGAACTAACACTGATGTAACTATGCATTCATAAAGAGCTAACACTGATGTAACTATGCATTCATAAAGAGCTAATACTGATGTAACTATGCATTCATAAAGAGCTAACACTGATGTAACTATGCATTCATAAAGAGCTAACACTGATGTAACTATGCATTCATAAAGAGCTAACACTGATGTAACTATGCATTCATAAAGAGCTAACACTGATGTAACTATGCATTCATAAAGAACTAACACTGATGCAACTATGCATTCATAAAGAGCCAACACTGATGTAACTATGCATTCATAAAGAACTAACACTGATGTAACTATGCATTCATAAAGAACTAACACTGATGCAACTATGCATTCATAAAGAGCTAACACTGATGTAACTATGCATTCATAAAGAGCTAACACTGATGTAACTATGTATTCATAAAGAGCTAACACTGATGCAACTATGCATTCATAAAGAGCTAACACTGATGTAACTATGCATTCATAAAGAGCTAACACTGATGTAACTATGCATTCATAAAGAACTAACACTGATGTAACTATGCATTCATAAAGAGCTAACACTGGTGTAACTATGCATTCATAAAGAGCTAACACTGATGTAACTATGCATTCATAAAGAACTAACACTGATGTAACTATGCATTCATAAAGAACTAACACTGATGTAACTATGCATTCATAAAGAGCTAACACTGATGTAACTATGCATTCATAAAGAGCTAACACTGATGTAACTATGCATTCATAAAGAGCTAACACTGATGTAACAATGCATTCATAAAGAACTAACACTGATGTAACTATGCATTCATAAAGAACTAACACTGATGTAACTATGCATTCATAAAGAGCTAGCACTGATGTAACTATGCATTCATAAAGAGCTAACACTGATGTAACTATGCATTCATAAAGAGCTAGCACTGATGTAACTATGCATTCATAAAGAGCTAACACTGATGTAACTATGCATTCATAAAGAGCTAACACTGATGTAACTATGCATTCATAAAGAACTAACACTGATGTAACTATGCATTCATAAAGAACTAACACTGATGTAACTATGCATTCATAAAGAACTAACACTGATGTAACTATGCATTCATAAAGAGCTAACCATGACTGTAACGATGCATCATAAAGAGCTAACCATGATGAAAATATGCATTCATAAAGAGCCAACAATGATGTAACTATGCAGTCTAAGAGCTAACACGATGTAATATGCATTCATAAAGAGCTAACACTGATGTAAACTATGCATTCATAAAGAACTACACTGATGCAACTCTGCATTCATAAAGAACTAACCACTGATGCAACTATGCATTCATAAAGAGCCAACAATGATGTAACTATGCATTCATACAGAGCTAACACTGATGTAACAGCATATAAGAGCTACAACACTGATGTAACTAGCATCATAAAGAGCGAACCTGATGTAACTATGCATTCATAAAGAGTAACACTGATGGAACATATTGCATTCATAAAGAAGCTAGCACTGATGTAAAACTATGCATTCATAAAGAGCAACACTGCTGTAAACTTGCATCATAAAGAGCTAAATTGCTGTAATATGCATTCATAACGAGCCAAACCACTGATGTAACATGCATTCATAAAGAGCTAAACACTGATGTAAATATGCATTCCTAAAGAGCTAACACTGTGTAAATAGTGCATTCATAAAGAGCTAACACCTGATGTAACTATGCAGTCATAAAGAGCAAAACTGATGTAACTATGAATTCAAAAGAACACACTGATGCAACTAGGCATTCATAAGAGCCAACACTGATGTAACTATGCATTATAAGAACTAAAACACTGATGTAACTAGCATTCATAAAGAATTAACACTGAGCACTATGCATCATTAAAGAGCTACCACTGATGTAAACTATGCATTATAAAGAGATACACTGATGTAACATGTATTCATAAAGAGTAACACTGATGCAACTATGCATTAATAAAGAGCTAACACTGAGTACTATGATTCATAAAGAGCCCTGCCAACAATGATGTAACTAGAATCATAAAGAACTAACACTGATGTAACTTGCATTCATAAAGAGCTAACACTGGTGTAACTATGCATTCATAAAGAACTAACACTGATGTAACTATGCATTCATAAAGAACTAACACTGATGTAACTATGCATTCATAAAGAACTAACACTGATGTAACTATGCATTCATAAAGAACTAACACTGATGTAACTATGCATTCATAAAGAACTAACACTGATGTAACTATGCATTCATAAAGAACTAACACTGATGTAACTATGCATAATAAAGAAACTAAACAACTGGATGTAAACTATGCATTCATAAGAGCTAACACGGATGTAACTAGGCATTAAAAGAGCTAACAATGATGCAACTATGAATTCAGAAAGAGCTAACACTGATGCAACTATGCATTCATAAAGAACTAACACTGATGTAACTATGCATTCATAAAGAGCTAACACTGATGCAACTATGCATTCATAAAGAACTAACACTGATGTAACTATGCATTCATAAAGAACTAACACTGATGTAACTATGCATTCATAAAGAACTAACACTGATGTAACTATGCATTCATAAAGAACTAACACTGATGTAACTATGCATTCATAAAGAGCTAACACTGATGTAACTATGCATTCATAAAGAGCTAACACTGATGTAACTATGCATTCATAAAGAGCTAACACTGATGTAACTATGCATTCATAAAGAGCTAGCACTGATGTAACTATGCATTCATAAAGAGCTAACACTGATGTAACTATGCATTCATAAAGAGCTAACACTGATGTAACTATGCATTCATAAAGAGCTAACACTGATGTAACTATGCATTCATAAAGAGCTAACACTGATGTAACTATGTAAAGTACTTGCATGTCAAAACCATTCAATAATTCTTATTTCAGTCTTTATTGCTCAACTAAAAACCGAATACATAGCTATGTGACATTTAACCCCTTCATAGTTAGAAACAAATGCTGGCAGCAAGGTGGATCAAACAGCTTGCTCATTGTTAAGATAGTAGAAATGAATGAAGATGAGGCTGTCGACAGACTGATTTGATATTACAGACTGGCACAAATTAGTATGCTTTTATTTTTGAAAAATTTAAGTCCTCATTCACAACAACTAAAATGGTTTTGATCCTACCTGCTTAGCAAATAATGCTCACAGCTAGCTAATTCAAAGACAATCATAACAAACATTAAAACAAAACAATAACAACTAGCCAGTTTCAGAATAAGGAGAAGTTTTAGTAGCCTAAAAAGAAGTCGACTGAACATTTATTTAACTGGTTACTGCCAGTGAAAGCAACTTGCTTTGAAGACTAACAGGCAGGCGAAGCATGGAAAGCAGTGAGTTCTAGGATTATTGTGGCCAGATTAAAATGGATAGGAAGAAGACAGAGAAGAGCCGGCGGATTCAGAGAGAAGTCAACTTTGTTCGTGACCATTGTGTGCGTGTATGCTCCCACAGCAAGGGCTCCCCCAAGAGTGAAAGAGAAATTCAGTAGCGAGTTATAGGACACACTAGATAGAGTTCCAAAGGATGATGTCTTAGTATTGCTA
>WLWD01004818.1_pt1 | contig 52868 bp, 29 predicted proteins | sample 6712731 | NCBI WGS metagenome assembly WLWD01 (sample SAMN12718690, study PRJNA576275) | sponge metagenome | isolation source: marine sponge | host: Mycale hentscheli | place: New Zealand: South Island, Marlborough, Capsize Point | collected 2014-11-01
AAAGCCGAAAAAAGCCGAAAAAATTTTTTTTTCTGGATTTAAAAATTTTTTTAACAGGGGTAAGTACAAGGGTTTTTCGACTTCTGTGCAAAATTTCAGCGTAGATAGTGTTTTCATACACTAAACTTACTTTGTCTTTTGAAGCGGTCCCTGAACGAACTTATAAAAAAACGTCATCACAGAGTCACCATAACAACTCCCGCGAAATAGCTCCAGCCTAATAGTGTCGACCAATATGGCAGAGAGAATAGCTAACGCTACAAACCTTCTGGGTGCTGAAAGCTTGCGCTACAGCATATCCAGTTAGTGAACAAGAAGGCCAAAAGGCTAGAAATCTATAGAGAACGTGGTTTGAGTAAATAAACGGCCATTTTCCCCCCGGCAAATGTGGGCGTAACCGTGATGCGGAGAAATTTACGGACTTTAGGCGTCTTGCTGTAAAGTGATTTTTCTCGTAAAAACGAACGGTTAATTGGTGAAAACGCGTGTAGTGTTTTTGTTTGTATCTTTGCGGAGAAGCGTCGGAGAAAAACGCTTAAGGGCTCATCGTACTTCCTGATAAATTTTGGGCTTACTGAAGCTAAAAAATGAATATTCATTTTTTTGCAAATGGTCGATTTTCTGGGAGCCGGTCACATTTATGCAATTTGTGTGTGTTGTATGTATGTGTGTATGTGTGTGTGTGTGTGTGTGTGTGTGTAGACCGGGTGAATGGAGGGATGGGATTAATGACCTGTAGTTCTGAGGCAGTACTGTACTGGGAGAGAAGGTACTATGACGGTACAAGTCCTAGGGTCAAAATGATCAATATCACTAGCTCAGCCCTCGAGATTTCCAATTTATCAAGTACTGATGAAGGACTCTATGTGTGTCATTATCGTGAAAATACTGCAACGTTGGAGTTTAAAGCTGGATGTCTTTTTGTCTCAGGTAAATGTTGTTATGTTACATGAATTTCTGGTAGGCACGATTTGGTTATAAAAACCAGTACAACCTTTGTTATATATTTATATTCCACCCTAGATATCTTCACAATGATATCATTAGGCACATGACTGTGAAATAACTCATGATATTTCATGCTGATATTTCACCATTGATAAAATAATTCTACCGGGATTGGAAACGGGTCATGTGCGCCCGTAGAAACTGTTCAAAATTCAATCTTAGACGTGTAACATTTCTTACATTCGTTGGCGGTTCTCAAAGCTGGTTCTACCTACCCAGAGCTGCATAAGGCGAGCTAACTCAAGGAATAACTACTTCTAGGTTACTGTATAAACTAATGTATAAAAAATAGTGCTTGAAAGAATTGCTACCCTTTTGCAGTCATTCGACCAAAACTGTTATAATCCCTTTAGCTGGCTAGAAAAGAAACTTAAGCTGCAGGTTTGAAGCTAAACTAGTCTTAAATAAACAACTATGCACTGTTGTGACCCATTTCAATGGACATAATGAAAATAAAACCTTTAATTAAGGTGTGTAGTGTTTGTGTTACAATCCCTTTGCTAGATAGCCTACTGATACAATAATAACAATTGAATCTTGTGTGTAATGTATTAGTAAATGCAATAAGCATTATGATTTTGATCCCTTTTATGGTATAGCTTTAATCAGCGTAAGATATCCATTTAAATTTGTTCATGTGTAGCTACTGTAAATGCAACTGAGCAACCTTAACATTAATTACTCAGTTAAATTTGTGATCATCTATGAATAATGCACAATTACTTACCGCAAAGGCTATTAAACAATTTCATGAGCTTTCTATTGGATATATTTCTAGAAGATTAGTAAAAGACTTATTACTGATCCAACTTCCTGATTCAGGTTCTAATGGTACAGCAGATATTACGTCTCTGTGTCACTAGCTATCATTTTAAACTCAGCAGAAAAAAATTGAGAATGCTGAAAAAATTTAGATACTCAAGTATTGTTACAGCGCCAGTTTTGTATTGGCTACTGGGTGTTTCCAATCCCTGTAAATTCTTTCACGTTGTACTGTGCAAGCTCACCTGCAGCTATACTTCAATTTTCAAGGTTTTTACAGCTACCTTCCTCTGGTGTATGTAGCCTTCACTCAAGGGTTAGAGCAGCCGCTAGAATATCGGCTGAGGGTGTGAGTAGCCCCTACTGTACCAACTTTACCTGTGTGTTACCCTACCTCTAGTACTAACTTTAACGGTTGAAGATATCTAGTGTGGAATAAACCACTTATTACACTTGTCAGAGTAATTATGGCAAGGCATTTCACCCTCAGGCTTTACTTTCACTCTGTCTCTGGCTCATGAGAATAAATTAGCCTGCTCTTGAAATATTTCGCCATATCACACTCTGACTCGGTGTAATAAGTACTTGCTTTTTTTAATTAAAACTTTTTATGAATATCATTATTCAAAGGGGTGTTACTGGTGACCCCCAAACCTCTCTGCCACCCCCATCCTCCCTCCCTCTCTTCCTGCCTACAACCTTCTATGATTACAAACACCACTTTCGGGATAAACAAATTGTTGTCAATCGAAAAGGCGAAAGCACTGAGTATGTATATCCCTCATTCAAAATTATTCTAAGTGAAATGATGCCTATTGATGAAAATTTATAAGGGGGTTAGGCCTTCATTAAGGGGGGGGGCAACCCCCTAGAAAAACTTTCCCCTCCCCCTCCCCCCTCTTAAAATCCTTTCGTGACATTTTGACTATGTAGCATGGAATCAGTTTGCTTTTGCACATTTTTATGTACTGCTCTTAGTATGAACTGTGTACTGCATCATTTTCTGTATGTAGCCCTGGTGGTATCTAAAAGGAAGTATAGATGTACAATGGATAGATTGTGCTGTACAATCTATAGATTGTCGCCCACTCTGTGAATTTATAGAATGTGCAGTGACGGCGTGAATTCATACATGTTCATATAGCCATTAATATCCTAATTATATTTTGTGCAAAGACTACAGCTGTAATATTACTTTTTATAATGTTTATGCATGTTCTATTAACCTATAGCCTTGTAATTTAGCTTTATTTAGCATTTATGTTATTTATGAAATGTATAATAGTAAGCAGTAATTCATACTATCACATCAAACCAGCATCAATGAAGGAGCGTTCATGTGTGAGAAATCACCTCATTAAATTATGCCCCAATGTTATGAGGAGGCTCTGGACCTACTTATTATAGATTTTTGTTTGTTTGTGCCATTTTATTTTTTATTTTTTTTTATTTTTTACTTGCAGCTCCAGGAAGGTTTTTTTCTCCTCCTTATGATACTAACATTGCAGGGTATGTAGGACAACCACTAGATCTACAGACAAACTTTGTATTCACAGAAGGAAGTGGCCAATGTAACTGCTGGAGACCACCACTGGTAGTATTCTTGCAAACAAGTGATCGTGTTAGCCGGTATCACTGCTTTGTTGATGGAGATAATTCCCCCAATATATGCCAGAATAGTGAGACCTTTACAGTCAGTCCATCATCGACTCTGAGCGGTAGAGACATCATCAACTTCAGTCTTAGGTTTAATAGCTTGACTTTGAATGACACGGGAAGCTATGTGTACACAGTGGAATTTGATCAAGGAGTTGTCACTAGGATGAACTTCGTAGTGAACGTCTCAGGTAAAGTTCACTTTCAAGTGTCTTGTAGTGTTTGTGCACATACACAATACACACACACACAGACATACACACACCCTCACACACACGTGCAGACACTCGCTAATATGTAAGTTGTTACTTCATGTGTTCATTCAATGGAATGTTTGTTTAATTGTTATTACATGTGTTTATTTCTTTAGAAGCCACACCTTCTCCTACAACTATGATGACTCCATCATCGGGGCGTGTGATGAGTAAGTATTTATTGGTGTTTGAACCATAAGAAATGGTACTAGTGGTGCGCTCGAATAGCGCAAATGCATGGCGAGCGAGTAAATATATGAGTATAGGTAAAGATAATTTGTGAAGGAAATCGCTAAATAATAGCAATGATTAGGCATGAAGAGTTAACAATAACAGAATTACCTAATAAACTTCGAACGCAGTGGCAAAGAAGCGCAGCTTGACAATTTGCCATTCAGTCTTTCGCCAAGAAGAGAGTAGCTATAAACTTTTTGGTTGAAACTTAGTTGATTCTCCGTGCTCGTTAATTGAAAAATACCGGAACTGTAAACGCTTTACCTAACTTACGTAATTAGAAGCGCGGGCGAAATTTTTTGACGTACGCATACATACCTACATATATATATATATATATCTGAAATCTCAATTGAACACGACTGATAGTCAGCTTCGCTCGCTTCGCTCGCTCGCTGAATTAGTATAAATGTGGAAGGAGGGAGTATGTGTTTAGTGTTGTGTGAGATTAGGTTTCAAGTCTTGCATAGTCAGTGTATGAATATCAAGGCACTTTCAGTGTGCTTATGCCAGGGGCTTGTTAAATATATAAAAAAAATTGTCTGTCAATGATAATTGGAACGATTAAAATAAAATAAGCTTTTTTTTTTAGTATGTAATGTGTAAACAGTACTGGCACCTTAGCTATAAAGAACGCTATTTCAAGTTTTGAATCTTTTTTTTTTTTTTTTTTTTTTGCCTTTTCTCTGCTTATGAGTTTTAGCTGTTACTATAGATTACTTCTCCCTTACAACACACATACACGCACACACATGCCAATGCACACACATACACACACACACCACTTCATCCTAAGGGTAAGCTTTAGGCTATAGTCTACTATGCACTTGATTTGATATGCATATTCTAATTGTATTGGTCTTGTGTAGGCAATGATTCATCGACCAGCACCACTGATGGGGGAACTACAAGTCCTGAACTAGTTGCACCACGTAAGTGTCACTTGTAATTGTGTGTGTGTGTGTGTGTGTGTGTGTGTATTAGTGTACAATTTCACCATGGTTGGTAGGTGGGAGTTACCTGACTTGCGACAATTACAGATTACAAATGAGTAGCACCTACTTTGTAAATATGCTACAAGTTTATGTGACATCAATCACTTTATAATTTTCTGCTCCCTAACAAACAGTTTGTTTATTATTTGACATAGGCCAACAAAGATGGGGGGGGGGGGGGGGAAGCAAACAAAATAAACATTTTCTGCAATCAAACACATTGTTATCACTAGAATGTTACCGTATTTTCTGTTACAGGTAGCGTTGCTGTTGGGGTGGGAGTGGCTGTGCCTCTCGTGGTTGTTGCATTGGTTGTGGTTGTACTACTACTAGCAGTTTTTCTGTATTCTCGTGCTACTAAAAGGATGGGGCAATGGAAGAAGTCAGAAATAGATGGAAATACTTCTTTGCATGATGGACTCATCAACAACTTGCTGAGACCAGCACTAGACGAGAAGGGTAGACCAGTCAGTTTCGCAGAACCTTTTCCTGAAGAACTTGGTGGCAAACAGAATTCAGAAATTAAGAATATATGAAAGTTGCACCATTCTCATGCTACCCTAATATTTTTAACCGTCTTTTGTTGTTGTTTGTTTCTCTTCTTCTCTCTTTCTTGTCCTAGTTCTATTTTTTTGTTTCTACCTACTAGCAATCATCATCACGTTTCATTTTCACTATTAATGTTTGGTATTTATTACAAAAGTTTCTTGTTCATTCAGCATACTGTTTGTTCCATATTTGTTGGTTCACATGATTAATGTCACAGATAAATGATCAGAGTTGCATTGTTTTGGTATGCCTGGAATTTACATTCAAGCAATAGGCATTAATACAATGGGAGGGGCTTTGTTGAGCCCCCTGCTCCCCCTTTTAATTTTATCATTTTTTGTTATTATTATTACTATTATTATTACTATTACTTCATTTTTTATTTATTTATTATCTATTTACAACCCATAATATTCCTATAGAGTTTAGCATAGCTACCAATGTTGCAACACTCAAAAATGTGCAGTCTGATGGCTTTCCAGACGAAATGCATGGTAAAGGGTTTGCACAATAGAGATGCCCACATTGTTGCCCCCACCCCCACTTTTATGTTGGTGGTGGTGCTGGTGGTGGTGGTAGGGGGGGGTGGCTTAGACGCCCCTCTTGTTCACATTATTGAATGTAGCAGGGAAAAAATGCTTCAATTCTGAAGAATATAGAGTAACAAATCTCCACGAAAAGGGGCAATAAAATATATCTCTGGTTATGTGTGGACGTGCGCATGTCATTTTGTACTACATACTTTGACCCTCGCGTTTTGTGTTCTCTGAGAGTAGTTTAGCGACCTTTACCCTATCATAGAAGGAAATTTAATTCGTTACCGCCTGCAGAAGCTGATGCTACTACTCGGGGAAACTTGAGGAAAACGTTAACATAAATACATGGTCTCCCTACATGCTTGTAACGGGATAAATGGACTGAATGGTGCCTTCCTAAACTAGGTGAATAGGAGCTGGTCGACATTTGCTCAAGCACACCACTAGTTATTATTTTTACAACAAGTTTCAGTATTGCATTTTCTGTTAATGTGTTAGTGTGGAAGTTTAAGCATGAAGCAAAATATGGCCAACTTGCTATGGATGCATGCTTTGCTAGACTTTCAAGGACTTTCTGTAGTAATTTTGCCAGCAACCATAAATTGACTGTGACTGACAGCAACAAACTTCTTACATTTAGCTATATATTTTTTTACACAACAAATATTCATATACTTCACGCTTCTTTTATTGTTAACTACAAGTGTAATATCAGGTCTAGTGCAGCTAAGAAAGTCCAGTCACTCAATAAGCTTGCACTCAAATTTCTCTAATGCCACCAGCCCAGCAAGTATGAATAATTTTAGCTAAAACCTGCATGGTGCATTTCATTGTCCTACAATGAAACACGGGGCAAATACAGTAGCTAGCTACACATGTTATGGACTTATAACATCTGATAGCTATTATAACATACATTTTTTTAAAGCTCAACTGTCAAGGAAAACTACATAGTGATCAAGAATATTATAATATTGATTCTTACTTGCAGTTGATTGTGTAAAATACTAAGCTGTCCCTAGCCACACCTTCATTCACATTTTCCTTGAAATCTTTGGTTTGATGTATAGCTAATATATCCTGCTCACAAAAATTTGGTAATTTTGTTTTATATAGCCGTACTTGTATAGGAAGTAACTAACACCAAATCCCTGGAACAAGAGTTGGCTATAGAAATACTCATCTGATGTAGCTATATATCCACATTTATAATCATTCTATAGACCAACATTTGCTTGTTAGTACATGACGTTATTCAGTTACCCTCATCTGTGAACACGTCCAAAATAGTTAACAAGGCCAAAGAAAGTCATAGCAAACAAACAACAACATATTATAGGAAAAACATCGCTTTAAAAAAAGAAGGAAAATGAATTAAAGAATGGCAAATCTTCACAAAATCTTCTATTATATGAACCATCATTTACAATAATAAAGAAAATCAGCTGGCAATACAATATTTTAGTGCATCTGGCTATCAATATTTTTAACAATACATTTGAAAAAAAATATCAACTTATAAAAACTTTTATTGCTTAAATTTGCCATTCTTTAATTTTTACATACAAAGCCTCAGCTGGAGCAGTGGTTAGTCTGGTATTTTCCTTAACATTCTCACAGATTCCAGCTGGCAGTACAGTGTGATGATGAAGCAAAACGGATAACAATGTCGACTCAAGATGATAAACAAAATGACTGGCAGGACACCTCCTGGTGCACGACACTCCAAATGGACGAAACTCACACCCTCTCTTTGCATGCCGGACATCTGGGGCAAAGCGATCTGGATCAAAGTGAGAGGGGTGGTCCCACACTTCGCTGCTGCGTAGAGTTACACCCAAAACTTGAATAATAGGAATATTGGCTGGTATGTGATAACAATCTACAACAAGATCATTAGGACTATAATGAGCAGTAAAAGGTGCCGTGCCGCTGAGACGTAGAGCTTCACCCAGCACCTGCCGCAAGTAAGAAGACGAAGTCTGAATATACCTCTTTAGTCTTGTCGTCACTAATGTTCTTTTCTATCTCAGCAGCCAACTTTACCTGAACTTCAGAGTGAGTACTCAAGTAATGAAATAGCCATGCTGTGTAGATGGTGGTTGTATGGTAGCCGCCCAAGAAAGCTATCAGGTGTGAAATTATTTCGTCTTCATCATAATCAGCTTCCAGCAATTCGTCTATTAATGGGAAGCGTAGATCTGATCTTGAGTTTCTGCGAGAATTCAGCATCTTTTTCATGATGTCTTGCAATGCTTTCAAATCTTGCTCAAAATCTAAATCTTCATGAGATGTTGAAGTATTGCTATCACTGCCATATTTGGCCTCTTCTTTAACCTTGCAGTTATCATATAATCTCACCAGTTCTTCAATTCCTTTGTCATCTTCAAAAATGTTGCCGAAAAGCGTGGTAACTATTGCTTTCATGAAAAATTTATACATTTCACTAACTATTTCAATTTTTTCCATTGGAGCCCATCTCTTCACCACTTCATGAGACAGTCTCACAGATTTAATAAGGTCGTCTTTTTGGTATGCACACTCTGAAGACATCGGATAGGGCTAACTACACGTTTTCGCCAACTTACCAAAATAATGTGGTCCCGTGCATGAAATTAATTTAACGGTTTAAAATGATATTCATAGCGTGCGGTCGATCCAGTTGCTTTGCAATAACTTATATACACAAGAATTCTAATTGATTCGTTGTCTTCCTGTTGCACTGGTAAAGGGTCTGGCTAATTGGACTAAATGAATCCTTTTTATTTCTAGAGTTTCCTTGGGTTTATTAAGGCATTAGGACTTTAACACACTGGTGATGGCAATCGACCACATTTTAGTCTAGATTCTCCTTGCCTCCCAGTGTACACACTACTTTATATCATTTTAATAGTAAGAAATGAACCTAATGAGACCTGGAATGGTTGTTTTATTTCTCTCTTTATTAGAACATATGGAGCACATGGTATGACGGCCTAGGGGCAAATTAGACTGAGAAATCTAAAGTTGAAGTAGGAAGAGTTTGGGTCCATAATAAGGACTTGCAGAAATTTTATAAGTAAAATACGTTATGTGCACTATCCAGTCTGTAGAAAATACCAATGCCTACAGACAGAAATAACTATCAAGCAGCTGATGGATTCAAAAGTATTTGATAATTGGGGGAAAAAATGCAGATCAAACTTAATCATGTTTTCATCTCAAGTTATGCATTCATCCCAAAATAGCTAATTAATAGTTGTAAATTTGTCCTATAAATATTCTGAATGAGTTTATGTTTAGTGCCCATAGGAATCTAATTTTTGACACTAAATCACACAACACTTGCAGCCTTTTGCATACAAAATGGCACTCATGAAAGAATAATATCCTTATTAGGCATAAGATAATGTGTTGTATGACACGAGGCTGACTGACATCAGAAGAAGACTTTTACAATTGTGGCATAAGACCATTTCCCATCTCTACCAGCTCTAGCAGTAGGTAAAGGGTTTTTCTAGCCAGACTACACAAGCCTTGGGTGGTTCAACTGAAGTAGCAACTCCACTCACTCCACGGAAAGAAATGTTTCCACAGTTTGAATTGAAGTATACAAACTTCAAAAGATACTGTAGGATAAAAATTTTAGTGAATGAGGGACTTAGGAGCAAGCTTAAAAATTTGGAAAATCGTTCATCCAGTCCATTGTTAATAGCTGCAGGAAGCAGAATATATCAGATCAGTAAAGTGTCATCATCACACTATTTCATGTAATGGTTAGCTTTAATTACTTTGAATACATTTTTTCATACAACATATAAATACTTGATTCAAGCAGCTGAGGGGTGATGCTTTTTAGTAGAAAAGTTGCTTAGAAAAGATGATGACCCAAACACAATAAGATGGGAAGTGGTAAGGATTGTTATAGAACTAAAGATCCAAACGGTCCAAGTGTGCTGTTATTGTCTTGATACTTCTAGCAAATGTGGACTCTTCTGATGATAGCTGCTCACAAAGGCTATGTAATGATGGCTAAAGTGCTATTGAAGCATTGGAGCTAATCTAAATCCTCTCATGTTCTTCTAGACTGATTACACAGCGCTTATATTGGCCAGCAAGGAGAGGCATCATGAGATTGTCGAATGTCTTCTGGACCCCCAAACAATTCTGTCCATCACAGAGACATGCACATGGGAACTTGGCCAGTTGGTCTGGCTATCTCAAAGCACTTGTTACCAGCCAATAAACAATCAAATCTGGACTTTCCTATTTAATATTCTTTATTGCTTTCTCTCCAGACTCTATGAATACAGTTAAACTACATTAAAAAGCAAATAGAGTGTTCAGTTACACCCATACTGGGGTATACAGTAGGTATGATGGTGTGGTATTATTGCATCCTGAGGGTGTATCGTACTCTCTTACTGTAAAGCACCGTAGTATATTAGTGTATAGTGTATAACATGCTCAACCTATACCTTTCGTGGAGTAGACTGCAACACCTCAGTAAAGTATAGCTATGCCTACATGTTGGTCTTGGTTGGTGAAATGACTTCTGAAAGTTAAACATTTCATATCATTAGCCACGCACACTAACAGCAACAATTTAGCTATCAATATGCCAAAGAATGATAATATAGCTATATCCAATCTTGAATATAGTTTAATATTATGTTTGTTTACTGTTTACTTTCATTATGAGTATTTCAGTCATAATGTTACTAACTAAATACAAATGAATTTTCTTATTGTTTTTCTCTCCGGACTCTATGAATACTATAATTCAAGATTGACTACACTGTAAAAAAATGGAGTGTTCAGTTACACCCTTACCTATTAAAAGATAAGTTTCAGAAGATAAGTTTATCATTGCTTTATCTAGCTAGCTAGATCTTGGCTATAGCTATAGCACCTCCTGTGAATATATTTTTTGTAAAGTAAAATAAAATACACTTTCTAGACTATTAGCGCACATTTTTTTGCTCCAATTTGCATCTCACTTCACCTTCTATACTTCTGCAGTCATTTTTGTTAGTGACAATGCTAGTTTCTTGCGTATTTCCTTTTACAAACCCAACAAGCAATACAATACCTAAAAACAGTTACTTCATCAGCTTCAGTGGATAGCAATGGTAATAATAGTGGACTCAGCCCCTCTGTTTCTACAACAATTAGTGTTCTCATGGTCTCCTTGCTCATTGCTATATCTGGAATATTTAGCTAAGTCTCTCTATTATTGGTAGCCAGAAAAATGGCAACCAAGAGAAGCTCTGGTAGAGAGGTTGAATACTGCATACCAGAACTTCCTGACATCCAAATTCCATCCATTATGAAGTTATTGATCAGTATGCTCCTACCTATGTGCAGAAAAGATAATAAATCAAAATGTAAAAAATATCCCATTTGGTGTGATGCCAAATGAGGCATACCCACAATTAACCTTGCTAACTACTTTCACTCTAAAAAATGTGTTAAGAAAAACAGAGGCAAAAAAACACCTGGAACTGATTTATGAACTAACAAACATAGGCAATGCAAACTATAGGAGGAATTCAGAGAGGCACACATACATACAACACACATTAACTTAGCAAATACATGAGAAAAGACACTACTAACAAACAGGCATCATTGAATGAAGCTAACTGGAATCATAATGTCTTTTAGAATGATGATTCAACATTTGCCATAATAAAAATTGAGGCATATGCTATTATTCACATTGAAAGAGTACTACAATAACAATGTCACTAATTATAGTAACAATACTTTAGGGGAGAATGCTTATTTACACTTTTACACTCCATCATTTGCTGCAAAGATGAATGAAGAACAAGACATTCCAAAGAGAAGTGTGTGAAAAGTAAGTAGGATGGTCAAAACAGATTTTGCAACTGCAGGATAGCTATTTTATTTTGAATTGTCTGATTTTTAATCTTTCACCAGCAAAAAAATACAAAGTCAAGCTTTTTTTTATCATAATAATTATAATAGTTAACCATTTCTTTTCCACACAAAACTTAGACACAAATTGTATTTTGCAAGGGAAAGCTATTCCGCATATTGATCAAAAATTTATTGTATATGCATACGCACGTATATATAAAATATTCTACACAACAAGCTAGTATCAGTGAGAAAATCTCCTTGATTTACTGATACAGTTCCTCAAATATCAATGGCCACAACAAGGGGGAAAAAATTCATAAAAGCACTCTGGCATTAACAAATGATTTGAGTCCTTCAGCTTCAAGCATGTCCTATTTCAGGTTGTCTCTTTCTACATGATGAATGGTTTTGGGAAGCGGTAGAGGACTATGTTGTGGCAAACTCACTCATAAATCGATATTGCAAGTCAATATTGCAGAGCATAATATGTTGAAGATATGACCCCAAGTTTCTGATTTTTCTCATCAATAATGCTATTATCATGGTTTTGGTGAATAAGCCTGCCCTTCTTGTCTTGTGATGCTATCGAATAGGCGGACCAAAGACAAAGATGATCGGACTTTATTTCTTGAACTTTTGTGGGGGATTTGGTTCGGGATGGTGGGGATCGATGACATTGCATTTCAAGACCATTCTGCTGCTATGGGAGGATAATTGCCTGAGTGCCTTTAGGATGATGGTAAGTATTCCCAAGTTGAGATGACTGAATGGAACCCTCAATTGGATCAGGGGCATGGGAAGATGGGAAAAATAACAGAGTTTGAGTTGGGAGGCAATGGAACTTTATGAATAGTTTTCAGGAGGGACATGAATGTGCTACCTAGTCTGGCGCAGCCAGACCCTTTACCTAACCACTACACGGAGAAAGGGTCTGGGGACAATCATGCACCTTGGCTGTTCTAGAGGAATGTGGTAGTGGTTGTCTAATTACTGTTACAGTGCCACGGTTTGCTGGACGAGCTGACCTGAGTATAACCACAGAGTATTTTGCGCAAGCGTAGCAACCACCAACACTTTGATAGTTCAGGAATGTGGGCTCCGTTTATGTACACTTGTGGTAAGATGCCCACTCATTTCACCGAGGGCTGCCTAGGAGATGACTAACTAACCACAGCCCAAAATCTTGGCTGTAAGAAAAGCCAAGGTGCATGATTGTCCCCAGACCCTTTCTCCGCATAGTGGTTAGGTAAAGGGTCTGGCTGTGCCAGACTACTATGTGCTAGCTCAGCTATAGTCAATCATTGAAGAGGAAGTGGCTAATTGTGATGTAGCAAAAGAGAGGTTGACATCTTATTGGGGTGGGGGGGAGGGGGTTTAAGAAGTATATGTATCTTACAAATGAAGAAAAAGACATGGGGAAGGAAGAACTCCCAATAAAGCACTCACTTGACCTCTAAAAGACAACCACATTTTTACCAGTCTCTACAGTGGCGGATCCAATGGAGTTTGACTTGGTTCATCTGAACCCCCCTTTTATACCCTGCCACACCCCTAATTACTTCCTCATTTGAGCCCTTCTATACCAGCGAGTCCTAGTTTATTGGTATCGACGCGGTTAATCAGTCGTTATTCAAGCTGTGGATTAGCACTCAAATCACAACAAGGTCCTTCTACAAAGTAAACTGCATATATACTATGTAGTGTAAAAGAATAGATTGAGTAATGATCTGATGGAGAGGGTGGATTATATGAACCTATAATCTATGCATCTTTTGTGTACAATCATCATTGCAACAGTATAACTGCACATAATTTTTGTTACAAATAAGATAGTATTGAACTTCTCAAATGATATATTACATATGGCTATGACTTTTGTTAAAAGGAACCCCTTTTGAAGTCTCTGGTCCACTACTGCTTCAGTCTGACCAAATTGCAAATTTGATAGGGGAATGCTTGCATTATAATTTATTTTGCCATTTTATAATTAAAAAAAGCTACACCCATTCAAAAATGAGTGGGCCATGTTCTGTTAGATGTACTTAGTTCAAAAGTACAGTTCACTTTCTATAATGACATACTAAGTTTTGACGCATTATTATATTTCATAACCAGAAGTCAAAACCTGAGAATGAACCTGGAAGGTGGTATGAAGATAAGAATCTAGACGGAAGTTGGTTACTATCAATGGGTTGTAAAGTGTGACGGGTAACCCAAGGAAACCTAAGAAATAAAACGAATTCATTCAGTCTAATTAGACACGTTCACTATTCAGGTAAGCTTGCGGAAAAGGGGTGGTTAAACAGTAATGGATGGTGTTGTTACAGCCATATTGTTTGCTTTGGTGGTTGGAGGTGGATTGTTCCTATTTTTTCTTTGGGGAAGAAAATAGTCAAAAGCTAAACTTGCGCCTGGATGGAATGACCCTCCGATGTCTTCAGAGTGTGCATACCAAAAAGACGACCTTATTAAATCTGTGAGAATGTTAAGGAAAAGACCAGACTAACCACTGCTCCAGCTGAGGCTTTGTATATAAAAATTTAACCACGTCAGATTTGAACAATAAAATTTTATAAATTGATTTTTTTTCAAATGTTTTTGTTAAAAATACTGATAGCCAGATGCAGTAAAATATTGTATTGCCAGCTTATTTTCTTTTTTTTTAATTATTGTTGAGTTATTTTGTAACTTAATTTTTATTTTTGAAATGACTGTAACTAATAGAAAATTTTCAGTCTAGTTAAAGCCCTCAGGCCATTTTTCATTTCCTGCTTATTGCCATCCAGTGGGAATTTATGCAAATTGGAATTAATCATTTCTTCATACTTTTTATATAAGGCTGCAGATGAATAGAAGAAATAGAAGTAGCACAATAACTATAAATGTAGTTTAACGTAGTTAAACGTAGTTAACGAAGATGTAGCCCACGCATCACACGCGCTCAGGAAAAGGTCGGCAGAGGACCTGTGAGTACGGCGACCATGCGCTAAGCGGTCACACGTGAAGCAATGGCACCCGGGCACCAGTATATTAGTCCTGATAGCTAGCAGCTACTGATAGCCACTGTTCTCAGTGCTGGTAGCCCTAGCCTAGCAGCTACCTAATACCGCTAGTCTGCTGGGGGCCCATGAGTTTACAACTGGCAATTCTCATCAGGTAAAATAGTATGCCCAATGGCTGTTCCACCACAGGCACTATTAGCTCTCTAAGGATGGCTGCTCGTCAGTGGTGGTATTATTGGAATAGTAAGGGGCTGTAGATATATTGTACTCTAAATAATTAGTTTTCTGCAGGTCAGGTTGGATATATGGGATCTAAACCACCAGTCAGTGGTGAATGGCCTTCATTGATACTTACAGATGCAATCAGCAGAAAACAGTAATTCTATGGCTCGACAATACATGGGCATGCTGCCAGTTCAGTTGCTTTGCTTAGCTAGTGCAGTTGGGTTAAGAGTTGGACTCTAGTCCTGATGCTGTTTCTCTACCCACAGTCACAACCCCTAGATCACAAGGGCACGCTGAACCCTCGCTATGATCAGGCGTAGGCCTTCATTACATGTGTGGGATGTGTTGCCGGCTCCCACTCTCTGCTTTATAACCTTCATTCAAAAAAAATATGATCATTATTGTCCAGTGCATGTTAGTAACTATCTGCAGTATGTGGCCAGACCCTCTCACGGTGTTGCTAAGGTTGGCTCTGTCAAAGTGAGCGGTATTCTCGAAGCAGAAACTCCTGAATCAGTCAGGTGCATGCTGTAATTGATATTTATGCTGACATGAGAGTGTTACATGAGAAGAGGTGGAACAAATAGGGGTTACATAATGAATGAGATTAGAGAATGAACTGTAGTGCTGGATGCAGTGTTTTAGGACTCATAAGCTACACTATACTATTGTCGGTGTGGCATTATAATATATAACTTGGGTAGTAGGTTCTAGTAATTAGGGTTAGATCTCCACCTAGTAGAGGTGTGACGGTCCGTCGGGGCCCCCTTAAAAGCGTCTATGTAGGGCACGCTGCCCTTCACTCTATTGGTACTGGACTTATTCTCACACTATTACACTCACTGCCTGTCTATTCTCACACGATCAGGCTCTCTGCCTGTCTATTCTTGCACTATCAAGCGCTCTGCCTGTCTATTCTCACATGACCAGGCTCTCTGCCTGTCTATTCTTGCACTATCAGGCTCTCTGCCTGTCTATTCTCACATGATCAGGCTCTCTGCCTGTCTATTCTTGCGCTATCAGGCTCACGGCCGTCTATTCTCTCACTGTCAGGCTCTCTGCCTGTCTATTCTTGCACTATCAAGCTCTCTGCCTGTCTATTCTCACATGACCAGGCTCTCTGCCTGTCTATTTTTGCACTATCAGGCTCTCTGCCTGTCTATTCTCACATGATCAGGCTCTCTGCCTGTCTATTCTTGCGCTATCAGGCTCACGGCCGTCTATTCTCTCACTGTCAGGCTCACTGCCTGTCTAGTCTTTCTCTATCAGGCTCATATTCTCTCACTATCAGGCTTACTGCATGTCTACATACTCTCACTCACAGGCTTGCTGCCTATCTATTCTGTCACTCTTGTTCTTACCCATTCTCACATTCAGACTGGCTGCCTATCTAGTGGCACTTTGTCATGCTTTATTCGTGCACTCTCAAACTCGCTGCCATCTGTTCTTGCACTATCAGACTTGCCTACCTAATCTCGCACTTAGGCCCAGGGCCTATATATTCTTGCATGCACTATCGGGCTTGCTCACCTGCGTATTCTCAAGCTCACTGCCTATCTACTCACAAGCTCACTGCCTATGTATTCTCAGGCTCACTGCTCATGTATTCTTAGGCTCACTGCATATCTAGTCAGAGGCTCACTGCCTAGGTATTCTCAGGCTTGCTGCCTATCTACTCACAAGCTCACTGCCTATGTATTCTCAGGCTCACTGCCCATGTATTCTTAGGCTCACTGCATATCTAGTCAGAGGCTCACTGCCTAGGTATTCTCAGGCTCGCTGCCTATCTATTCTCAGGCTTACGGCCTATCTAGTCACAGGCTCACTGCCTATGTATTCTCAGGCTCGCTGCCTATCAGTTCTCAGGCTCACTGCCGATATATTCTCGGGCTCACTGCCTATGTATTCTCAAGCTCACTGCCTATCTACTCACAAGCTCACTGCCTATGTATTCTCAGGCTCACTGCCTAGCTCATGACTATGTCTTCTCGGGGCTCACTGCCTATGTATTCTGGGGATCGCGAATAGGTTTCTCAGATCGTGCCTATCTATTATAAGGCTAAGGCCGATCTAGTCAAAGGGACCTGCATATGTATTCTCAGGCTCGCTGCACGGTTCTCAGGCTAAATGGCTATATATTATCAGGCTCAACTGCCAGGTATTTCAGGTCGTGCTATGTATTCTCAGGCTCACTGCCTAGCTCACTGCCTATGTATTCTCGGGCTCACTGCCTATGTATTCTGGGGCTCGCGGCCTAGGTATTCTTAGGCTCACTGCCTAGGTATTCTCAGGCTCACTGCCTATGTATCCTCAGGCTCACTGCCTATGTATTGTCAGGCTCACTGCCTATGTATTCTCAGGCTCACTGCCTACGTATTCTCAGGCTTGCTGCCTATGTATTCTCAGGCTTGCTGCCTATGTATTCTCAGGCTTGCTGCCTATCTAGTCACAAGCTCACTGCCTATGTATTCTCAGGCTCACTGCCCATGTATTCTTAAGCTCACTGCCTAGGTATTTTCAGGCTCACTGCCTATGTATTCTCAGGCTCGCTGCCTATGTATTCTCAGGCTCACTGCCTATCTATTATCAGACTCACTGCCTATCTATTCTCAGGCTCACCGCCTATGTACTCTCAGGCTCACTGCCTATGTATTCTCAGACTCACTGCCTATCTATTCTCAGGCTCACTGCCTATGTACTCTCAGGCTTGCTGCCTACGTATTCTCAGGCTCACTGCCTATGTATTCTCAGGCTTGCTGCCTATCTATTCTCAGACTCACTGCCTATCTATTCTCAGGCTCACTGCCTATGTACTCTCAGGCTTGCTGCCTACGTATTCTTAGGCTCACTGCATATCTATTCTAAGGCTAACGGCCTATCTAGTCACAGGCTCACTGCCTATGTATTCTCAGGCTCACTGCCTATGTATTCTTAGGCTCACTGCCTAGGTATTCTCAGGCTCGCAGCCTATCTATTCTCAGACTCACTGCCTATCTATTCTCAGACTCACTGCCTATGTACTCTCAGGCTTGCTGCCTATCTACTCACAAGCTCTCTGCCTATGTATTCTCAGGCTCACGGCCCATGTATTCTTAGGATCACTGCATATCTATTCTAAGGCTTACGGCCTATCTAGTCACAGGCTCACTGCCTATATATTCTCAGGCTCGCGGCCTATATATTCTCAGGCTCGCTACCTATCTATTCTAAGGCTTACGGCCTATCTAGCCACAGGCTCACTGCCCATGTATTCTCAGGCTCGCTGCCTATATACTCTCAGGCTCGCTGCCTATCTATTCTCTGGCTCGCTGCCTATCTATTCTAAGGCTTACGGCCTATCTAGTCACAGATCTTAGGATATATATTCTCAGGCTCGCTGCCTATATATTCTCAGGCTCGCTGCCTATCTATTCTAAGGCTTACGGCCTATCTAGTCACAGGCTCGCTGCCTATCTATTCTCAGGCTCGCTGCCTATATATTCTCAGGCTCGCTGCCTATCTATTCTAGGCTTACGGCCTATCTAGTCACAGGCTCACTGCCCATGTATTCTCAGGCTCGCTGCCTATATACTCTCAGGCTCGCTGCCTATCTATTCTCTGGCTCGCTGCCTATCTATTCTCAGGCTCGCTGCCTATCTATTCTAAGGCTTACGGCCTATCTAGTCACAGGCTCACTGCCCATGTATTCTCAGGCTCGCGGCCTATATACTCTCAGGCTCGCTGCCTATCTATTCTCTGGCTCGCTGCCTATCTATTCTCAGGCTCGCTGCCTATCTATTCTCAGGCTCGCTGCCTATCTATTCTAAGGCTCGCTGCCTATCTATTCTAAGGCTTACTGCCTATCTAGTCACAGGCTCACTGCCCATGTATTCTGGGGCTCGCTGCCTATATATTCTCAGGCTTGCTGCCTATGTATTCTGGGGCTCGCTGCCTAGGTATTCTCAGGCTCACTGCCTATGTGTTCTGGGGATCGCTGCCTATATATTCTCAGGCTCGCTGCCTATCTATTCTCAGGCTCACTGCCTATGTATTCTGGGGCTCGCTGCCTATCTATTCTCAGGCTCACTGCCTATGTATTCGGGGGCTCGCTGCCTAGGTATTCTCAGGCTCACTGCCTATGTATTGTCAGGCTCACTGGCTATGTATTCTCAGGCTCACGGCCTATGTATTCTCAGGCTCACGGCCTATGTATTCTCAGGCTCACTGCCTATGTATTGTCAGGCTCACTGCCTATGTATTCTCAGGCTCACTGCCTAGCTATTCTCAGGCTCACTGCCTATGTAATCTCAGGCTCACTGCCTAGGTATTCTCAGGCTCACTGCCTATGTATTCTCAGGCTTGCTGCCTATTTGTTCTGAGGCTCTCGTATGCATCTACACGGCGCCCACTCAATTATCCCATTACGCAATCAGGACATGCTCCTTCTCACTTGTGTCTGTTGCTGCCTCCACCAGGCACACCCACTGTTATTACTAAGACACGGTCACTTGACTGAATAGCTAATGCCGGCTTGGGGAGGGTTGAACAGTAGTAACTAGGATACAGGAGTAAGTCATGGAGTCACACGCCACTCGACTATGGCAAGAGTGGTGTAGAGAGTAGTGATGGTACTGTTAGCACGTAAGGTTAGATTCTCCACCCAATAGGGGTGTGGCGGTCAGACAGATCATGCCTGGGGTATGGGGTCCGTCACGTATTAACCACTACTGTCTCCTTCACCCGACGGCCACTACCCTGGTTGTGTTCCTAGAGTCTACTTAAACTTCAGTGTGCAGTGAAAGCAGGTGAGTTGGGAGTATACAGTACTCACCAGTCCTGGTTTACTGAAGCTGTGCCCATTCGGGTTACCCGAGACAGACATGGTGGCTGGAGTCATCCAGGTACCAGGCACTGATCACAACTCCAAGGTCGGTTGCACCACTCCCTTCTCTAAGGAACCAATACGTAGTCACTGGATGGCCACATCACAAAGCCAGTGAGAGGGAGAAGGTTGGGGGTCATGGGTAGTTCAGCATTACTCTTGTCATAACGCTCAGTTCTCACTGTGTATGCTTGTCTGTACTTACTTTCACAGGTATACAGCCTACTACCATTGGTAAGAGAGCTGTCAACCCCCTTTCCTAACCTATTACTTATAGCCTTGGGGGTGTAGGCCGCCTCCTGCGGCCCTTTGGGGGACTCCGGCGATGCAGGGCAATTAATGCTAATTGCCACTGACCTGCCGAGTCTCTCACCCCCAAGGCCACACAGGGGGGTGGGTCCAAGGTCATACCGCTGCCTCACGCAAGGAGCATGCGCACACATGACTGCGGGCTCACATCAGCTCAGACTGCCAATCTGTAGTTTAGGAGGATGACAGCAGGTAACCTTACCAATAAGGCGAATTGTAGTTAAATGTAGTTTAACGTAGTTAAACGTAGTTAACGAAGATGTAGCCCACGCATCACACGCGCTCAGGAAAAGGTCGGCAGAGGACCTGTGAGTACGGCGACCATGCGCTAAGCGGTCACACGTGAAGCAATGGCACCCGGGCACCAGTATATTAGTCCTGATAGCTAGCAGCTACTGATAGCCACTGTTCTCATTTCCTGCTTATTGCCATCCAGTGGGAATTTATGCAAATTGGAATTAATCATTTCTTCATACTTTTTATATAAGGCTGCAGATGAATAGAAGAAATAGAAGTAGCACAATAACTATAAATGTAGTTTAACGTAGTTAAACGTAGTTAACGAAGATGTAGCCCACGCATCACACGCGCTCAGGAAAACTTTCTTCATACTTTTTATATAAGGCTGCAGATGAATAGAAGAAATAGAAGTAGCACAATAACTATAAGTAACTTTCACCAGAATATTGCCATGTCACATGCATAATCAAAATTTCTTCTCAACCATTCATAGAAATATGAACAAAACAGGTAGACTTTCTAAATCAGTGCACCATTAAAGCGACATAAACCAAAAAATAATTAATCTAAAAACTCAACAAACTTTCCCATAACCATTTGAACATAGTAAGGAAATACTCTCACTAACTCCTTACTACAGTGGTCCCTCTCTTGAGAGACCCCTCTGACCAACGACCACTCCATTTATAAGACCAGTTTTACCTGCACCGACAGCGTCTGCAGTCTTTCTCACCTCTGTCCAGCGACCACCCCGCTAACGCGACCAATTAAATTAGAGACCATTTGCTGACATCAGCAATTTTTCTGACCTTCTGCGCAGCAGACCCTTAGTCTGGGTCTGGCTACGCCAGACTAGCAGACCCTAGCGTATCGGGCCTCAATTGTAGCAGCAGTCCAGCTGCTGTCTTTATCTCCCAATCTAGGTCTAGCACTTCTGAGGCTTGCTGCTCTGTGGGTGGTAAGTTGTTGGTTAGCTATGATAAACTTCATTACAGCTGATCTGTAGTTACAATTGGCTTAGCTTAGCTCCAGTCCAGACAGGAGCAGCAACTTTAACTGAATTACTATTATATATGATATGCTTGACAAATGCTTGCTGTGGTAAAAAATGGAAGAACTTTTAGGTCTGCTTCATAACTAGCCAAAGGCCAGAATAACTGATCCACCAGAGGTCATCTAATTCATCACTCTGTTTCTTGCATTAAGTGAGCGACAGCAGGAGAGTACTCCCACACCAGCACTACTGTTGAAGCAGATAAGAGATTTAGCTGTCATCAAGAGACTTTAAACTCATTCATTATTAATAATTTCATTCACATAAATCATCAAAAAAGCCATGGCACATTTAAGTGACCTTCAAGACTTTGCCCTTGGACAAGAAAATTCTGAGCTGCTTGAAAGCAAAGACATTGTTGCACGAATGATATGTGATACTAGAAACATGAAGCATACTAAACTTACTGATTATTTACATCCATTGCAATTTTCAAATGTTAATACTGATTTTCTGTTAATTGTTAATATTAACCAGATGAATTGTGGAATATACTGATTTTCTGTTAATTGTAATGATAACTAACAAATTGGTAATTAATGGTACAATACTTCTCTGGCATGACTAAGAGTAGAATTTTCTGTCCCTGATGAAAGACCACTCCTCTTGAAAGACCACTTAATCTGTAACCATAGGGTGGTCTCTCAAGAGAGGGACCACCACTAGTGATCAACATTAAATGCAGTCGCCGACCCTTTTCCTTCCCTATATTGGTGGGCGCCCAACCGGGAAGGAAAAGGGTCGGCGACGCCAGACTATATACACGGGGGATGAAGGGTCTGGCTTGCGAGACTAGGGTGGTCGACACGTACAGGAATTTCTATTTGTGCAACTAGCCGCTAAACACCTAGCTATGAAAGGGCGGCTGACACTTACAGGAACCTCTACTTGTGGTTGAGGAGGTAATTTGCTCACGCTAATAGACCGCCGCATTATATGTGCGGCAGAACAAATGGTCATATCCCTCAGATTCTTTCCCCGCGTAGCGGTTCGGTACGCCAGAGCCATTTCCCTAGTCTGGCGTCGCCGATCCTTTGCCTTCCGTACTGTATTGCTTGCCCTGGTGTTTGGAGGTGGATTGTTTTTATTTTTTCTTCGGGGAAGAAAATACTCAAAAGCTAAAGTTGCACCCGGATGGAATGACCCTCCAATGTCTTCAGACCAAGAAGGTGATTTGTACCACTGCTTATTAAAGGAACACAAGGAGGGTCTGTGTCCAGTCAGGGCGTTCTGGTGGAAAGGTCAGCACGTAGTTAGTATATGCAGTCCCAAATCTTACAAAGATACAGAGAATCTTTGCAACAAACCCTTAAATTTGTTCAAAAAGGATCGTTTGCACGGAATGCGAGCTATACAAAACGTTAACGATTCCGTCTGGTTTGACAGGAAGTCACGCCTTTACCGATGCATTCGTGGAGATAACCCGGAGTCATTCTACCCTGTGTTTGTGGCACTGTCCCATGAAGTGGTGAAGAGGTGGGCTACAATGGAACAAATTGAAGTAGTTAGTGAAATGTATAAATTTTTCATGAAAGTAATAGTTACCACACTTTTCGGCAACATTTTTGAAGATGACAAAGGAATTGAAGAACTAGTGAGACTATATTGTAATTGTAAGCTTCAAGAAGAGGCCAAATATGCCTGTGATGGTGATACTTGGACATCTCATGCGGATGAGCAAGATTTGAAAGCATTACAAGACATCATGAAAAAGATGCTGAATTCTCGCAGAAACTCAAGATCAGATCTACGCTTACCATTAATGGACGAATTGCTGGAAGCTGATTATGATGAAGACGAAATAATTTCACACCTGATAGCTTTCTTGGGCGGCTACCATACAACCACCATCTACACAGCATGGCTATTTCATTACTTGAGTACTCACTCTGAAGTTCAGGTAAAGTTGGCTGCTGAGATAGAAAAGAACATTAGCGACGACACCAGACTAAAGAGGTATATTCAGACTTCGTCTTCTTACTTGCGGCAGGTTCTGGATGAAGCTCTACGTCTCAGCAGAACAGCCCCATTTATTGCTCGCTATAGTCCTAATGATCTCGTTGTGGATGGTTATCACATACCAGCCAATACTCCAATTATTCAAGCTTTTGGTGTGACTCTGCACAGCAGTGAAGTGTGGGACCACCCCTCTCAATTTGATCCAGATCGGTTTGCCCCAGATGGCCGGCATGCAAAGAGAGGACGCGAGTTTCGTCCTTTTGGAGTGGTATGCACCAGGAGGTGTCCTGCTAATCATTTTGTTTATCATCTTGAGTCGACATTGTTATCCGTTTTGCTTCATCATCACACTGTACTGCCAGCTGGAAGATGCGAGAATATTAAGAAAAAGACTGGGATAACCACTATTCCAGCTGAGGCTTTGTATGTAAAAATTAAACAACGTTAAATAAATAAAAAAAAATTTTTATGAAGTGACAAATGAATTGTTATTTTTTCGGAATCTTTTTTGTAAGAATCTTGGTAAAATGTTTTACAACTATAAGTCATTAAAAAAACTATTATCAATATTTTTCATTTGGGCTCAAACCATGTATAGCTATTAGCATTATGATGCCTTGTATTACATTAGAGAATGAAGCACTGCAGGTGTGAACCCTCAGCCCTAATTATACACTAGCTAACTATAACAAAATCAATTCTAGGACCGAAAAAATAATGTATTTGGCTATTCCTACAGGTATCAATACGGCTCAAGCAATGAAAACAGTAGATGTAGCTAATCGCTGTCTAAAAGAAGTAGCTAAACATGCAGGAGATTCTCACCGGTATATAGTATCAACGTAAAACACCTGAATTCTAGCACTCATTAACTCCTCAGCATAAAGCAAAAACTACCGAGGGCAGAACTAGAGCACCAGTGGTGCGAACCCTCCGCACTATCTGTGCTCAAGTTCACGTATGCGTTTGGTCTCACTGGTCCTGGAATTTCTCGGACCGGTAATTGGTTTTAAGTGACAGTGACCTCACTATATAAACAGAGACGTTCGCGCGCAAATTTAGCTTGGTTTCTATGGAACTGTAGGAATGAATTGCTGCTTATGCCAGAAACGTCTTGCAACGGACTTTCCATAGCCTGTTGGTAATGTATCCCGATTGCTTCCAACTGTTTCTCCTTCAGTGTAAGTCCGAATACTCTCCGCCACCGCTGCAGTTAGTTACATCCATGTCGACAGTAATTTCAGCGCGCTAAAATCACCTGAACCATGATTACCGCGTAATCAAAGCTATATTACCGCGTAATCAAAGCTATATTACCGCAGTGGTTACACTTGTGCTGACAGTGCAAGACCAAACGCATACGTGAACTTGACCAGACCCTTTCTTTCTCTTCTTATTGGGTAAAGGGTCTGGCCCGCGAGACTACCTTTAAGATCTGAAAATTTAGCTATTTTCAATTATTATTAATACCGCTATAATTGCTTGAATTTTCGCCAACTTCGAGAATCATTATTGACAGACAGACAGAATTAATGAAAGAGACAAGAAAGAAAAAAAAAGAATAGAAATCTTTTATGGGTTTATATTTTTCTATTAATGATCTAATTTCAGTCTAATTAGTTAGTAGCTAGTAGCTACCATTTTGTCAATATATATATATATTTATATTAATATATATATATAATACTTATAGCACGAGTCAGAGTACAATATGGGAAAATATTTTACGAGCACGCAAAATATTTTCACGAGCCAAAGGCGAGTGAAAATGTGGCGTGAGAGTAAAATATCATGCCCATATTGTACGACGAGTGTGATAAGTGATTTATTGCTGCCTTGATATTTTTTCTCAACCGGTTACAATTCCATTTTCATTGATTTTACTCGCTACGCGCATGCGTAGTGTACCGTACAATATAAACCGTACAATATGGGAGAATACAGAACGCTCGCGTGATGCGGAAATATTCAATTAAAAATATAAAAGGTGCAATAAATATATATATATTATATATTTATTATTTATATTAACCATATGAATATTGGTTGTTAAAACGGAGAAAAACTGCTATTATTATTATTATTATCATTTCAGCCGAGAATGACTGAATCGTTCATTGATAGTATTGTTATAGATCCACTGAATATGCTATCTTCATGTTATCTGTTGGTGTGGTTCAGGTGACGTTACTAGGGGTGGCAGTTAATGTATCAAACGAGTTTGGCATGACGACAGTGCCATGGCAACACTACCGCCTGACCCACTTGGATGGTTACATGATGGCGGTGCCCCAGGGCTATCGCCACGACGTCGTCTGGGACCTTCCTGCCACTGCAGAGTGAGTATAATACTAACTTGTAGATATATAAATTGAACTTGGTCTCTTGCCCATGATTGATGCCAAATTACGGAGTTCCGATGCTTGTGTTAAATTTGAGTCTATCGTTGACATTATATATGATATAGCTATTTCTATCAACAACGTTGGCAATGATATTGGTAGCTCCTAGGTAAGGCCACACAGCTTCTGTGCATGTATTATGTGTTTGTAGAGTGGACACATCGTCCTATAGTGCTGGTGTGTATGGAGTCCAGCCTCACAGCACTCTGTGGATCACTCACTCCTTTGTCATGCTACCTGATCACGTCAACGTGGGCGGCAACATCGCCAATACCAACCACAGTGAAGACCCTTTACCACAAGATGAAACCTCACCGGACCAGACAACAACATCACATACAACTACAGATACGAACCTTGTCCCGTGACCGGGTGTCCTCCACCTGCCATTGACTACGGACCCTACGAGGCCAGGTGTGAAATATCACACACTCTCTTATACATACATATCTACATCTACGTATATGCTAGCTAACTGACACGCTGTACACACGTTGAGTGAGCATGCACAGTAACATGCACATGTAACTGCATGTAGGTGGATGCACTGCATATTAATGTACACATGTAGGGCTTCACGTATAATAGGTGAAATTTTCAGTTTCAATGCATAATAGTAGGACAAATAAATTGCCCTTTCAAAAATGTATGGAAAAATCGCTGTTCAATTGAAATTGCATGGGGAAAGTGAAATAGCATGGTAACATTGTGAAATAGAATGGTAGATAGGTGAAATAGTATGGGTAAGTGTGCATGCATGCAGAGATAGTGAGTGAATGATACAGTGTACGTAGCTACAGTGCAAATGATTAAAAACAAAAGCTTGCCTTCTGTTAGCAAGTGATAGCACGGGCATGTTATATTACTCATACTTATTTATAAATTTTGTTGACTTTTAAACGGTAGCAGTTTGTGCCTTCCTTCCAACCCCTGTCATTAAAAGAGTATAATACAATCCAGTGATTAGTGAGGTGTGTGTGTGTGTGTATGTGTGTGTGTGTGTGTGTATGTGTGTGTGTGTGTGTGTGTTGCTAGGCAGCGGAGATGGAGTGAGCCAGACTCGTGGCCTGAGGGTCGGCTGCCAGTGGAGGGAGAGGAGGTCACCGTATCGTCCAAGTGGAGGATGCTGGTAGACATTACTCCGCCCCCTCTTGCCTCCGTCTTTGTGTTTGGGTAACTCAAGTTTGAAGATAGCCAGGACTATAACTTCACTGCAAACCTGGTATGATAGATGGTGGAAGATTAGCTGTTAAATGATTCCTCCATTTTCTCAACATTGTACAAGTTGAGTGTTTGATTAGTATAATATTATCTTTTATTTATTAAGCAAACTTTTTTTTGTTATTTGTATTATTTTATAAAAAGAACTTCATAGTTGATAAAATTCACACACTCGTTCATCTTTCACGGTTACTTTCTATCATTTTGTGCCTTTAGATTCTGATTCAAGGACCCAATTCTCGCATGATAGTGGGTACCGAGAGTTCACCCTTTACCCACCAGCATCATCTGACTCTGACAGGCAGTAGGAGGGACACACCTCTGGTGCCGGCCAGGAGACTCATTCTGGGGTCAAAGGCCATTGGAGTGTTTGGAAATGTAAGAGCAATATTACTCTAACTGATTAAATGTATCAATAATGCAACATCACAGTGTAACCAAGGCAACCAAGGCCTGGCTCACTGCATGTGATATCAATAATGCAACATCACAGTGTAACCAAGGCAACCAAGGCCTGGCTCACTGCATGTGATATCAATAATGCAACATCACAGTGTAACCAAGGCAACCAAGGCCTGGCTCACTGCATGTGATATCATTGTAATAAATAATAATGGAAGTCTAGCATTTCAAACAAAAAAAAAATTCCAAATAAATTCGCTCCTTTTTTTTTTTTTTTACTTTTTTTTTTGGTTTTCTAGGAGAGCAATTTAACTGTTGGCTATATTGCTTCACTAAAGAGAAAGAGTACTAATGAAAATTGTTGATTCCACAAGGAACGCTTAAGTTCCACCATCATCACGTACATGTGATCACATGATGATCACATGATGATCCCATTCACAGTATGTACTACTATTACATGAAATTCTACACTGCCATCTTCTGCAGATAGCTGTAACATTCTCGTGAGTACACACTGCAAGTTTATAATGAGCCAGGTTTATAATGAGCCAGGTTTATAATGAGCCTGGATTAACAGCGAAGGTGTAATAATGCTCAACCAAAAAGTAACTGTTTCATAGCATACATATTTTTATATTGCACTGTCAAAATATAGAGCGTATTTTAGAGGTTTGTTTTAAACAGACATTTTACCATGAGTTCTCTGTCTGGAGCTTAACATTTTTAGGCGCTTACAAACTTATAATAAAAAGACTGTATAGTATTTTGTAAAACCTTTTCAATTCCAAGAGTAAAGCTTGAGTTAAAATTTCTTGAAAACTTTTGAAATTCAAACTTTATCTCTCTCATGCAGATGTCTATTCATGGAGTGAGACGGTCATCCACATGGTCTAGACTGACTGCCAGTGCCATGGCAGGACAGCGCGTGCTACAGTTGCCACGGGCACATGTTGCAGACAGGAGAGCAGGAGATGATGTGGTAATAGCACCATCAGGCTATGACCCCAGTCATAGTGAAATCAGGACAATCGACAGCATCAGCCAAGGTACTAGCTTATAGACATGTTACTACTTTAGCTATGTCCCTCTACGTCCTATGACAGTGTATTCCCCCCAAGAATCTGCATACTTCCAAGTACTATAAATTTTAAAGATGATTTTAAAGCAAGTTGATGACAGATAGCTAGTTTTTGTACTTTACCTTTGCTGGCATTTTAAAATGCAATTCTGCTATTAGCTATTTGTCCTGTTGTTATCTGCTGAAAGACTTGTGGATTGAAGCGTACAACTCAACAATACAGCCCTCTATCTTTGTTCTTAACTTTTAATTGGCGAGCGAGCGGAGCGAGCGAGACACTCTCAGGGGTAACACAATTGAAAATCGGGGATATTTGGCGAGCGAGCGTAGCGAGCGAGACAGTATTAGGGGTGGATAATGCAAAATCGGGTATATGTTATATATATGTATGTATGTATGGATGGTACGTATGCTCTTTAAACGCGCGCGCGGAACGTTTTTCTCCTAAAAACACGGCTATTTAGGCTTGACTCCAGTTTATTCTGAAACTACAGCATTAAGCAAACCTTACTTTATACTTAAGCTCCAAAGTATGAGAAAATTCCTGCTAAAACGCTTGTTTTCAAGACACACAAAGTTGATTCGACAGGTTACTATGGCATTGAAGACCCTTTTCCAGACTTAATTTCAAAACTTCGCCGTTTTATGGGGGGATACGAGAGTGCCGGTTGTTGGTTGTCAAGAGCCGTTGGTAGTCAGAATTCCGTAGTATTAATGCTATGGAAGCTACTACTTCTCGAGGGAAGCTGAGATAAGTACGCAATTCCATATTTGTTAGCTAAATATGCAAAATTAACTCTGGCCTTTTTTTTTTGTAGCTAAGAGCTAGTCAACAGTGACTGGTAAATTCAAATAGTCAGATTGGCTCAAATTTGGTACTACAAAAGTTACCACTGCTCAAGAAAATGAGGTAAGAAAGTAAGTTTGTATTTGTGTGCTAAAATTGATTGTCTTTTGTTTTTGTAGGTGAGAGCTTGTTGTCAAGAATTCAAGGTAATTCAGATGGTCAAAGTAACTTCAATTTGATACTACAGAAGTTATCAATACTCAAGAATGATGTAAGTAGTAATTCCATATTTGTTGGCTAAAATTACAAATAATAACACTGGTTTATTTTTATCGTAGCTGAGAGCTTGTTCAAGAGTTACTGGGGATTGAGATTATCAGAATGGTTGATGTTTGATACTACAAAAGTTACCATTAATCAGGTAAGAGAGTGATTTTGTATTTGTTTGCTGAAATCAAATGTCATAACTGCTATTATAGTGTTTGCATGAAGTAAGCTAAAACATAGTAACATTTTATGTTACCTAACTATCAGGCTCGCTCGCCATTTGTGCTCAAGCACACCACTAGTTGTTTATTTATATATTTGGACGTACGTATGTTATTTTGTACTTTGACCCTCGCGTATTTTTGTGTTCGCTCCGTGTTCGACCCTGTCCCAAGCTTCACTAAACAGAATCCTCCGGTTTAGCGATCATTACCCGTAGCACCTTAGAAATTGAATTGTTTACCGCTTTGAATTGTTTTGGGGTGCAGTTAAAACTCAAAAACTTATGGGAGCTCCATTTCTATTCGAGTTAGTGGCGGTGGTAAGTTAATACGCTATTTGTCACAGTTATAACCCCTACGCAACAGTATTTACTTGAAAATTCATTGTCCACTAGAGAACCACGAAGGTAAGTCTTGCGTAGGTATTTTCAGTTGTGTGAAAGTATTGTGCATTACAACTACTATTAAGAACATCAAATAACGTGACTTGATTTTGTTGCTTCTTTTTCAATTCAAACAGTTGAGGGGAGCGGTTACTAAGGCATTGAATCCCCTTTACCGCATATGCGTAATTTAACTCGACTTTATTTTATTAGTTTGAATGTTAGTTGTTAAAATCAATAGTTTAACAATAGTGTAGTTTAAGGCTCGCTCGCCATTTGTGCTCAAGCACACCACTAGTATGTACCGTGAACTAGCACTTGTAATTTACAGGCATGGTGACCCTTACCGAACCTCTGCTGCATGACCATATTGTGCAACCCTTCCTGGAGGAGCAGGCAGACCTAAACGCAGCAGACCCGCCCACTACTGCAACAGGCACGCCCCCCTGGTGGCAGAACGAGGGACCCTTGGCCCCTGAAGTGGGCCTCCTTACCAGGAATATTGTCATTCAAGGTAAGAGGGCCATATACATGCCTGAAGGTGCTAATTTGTTAAACATGTAAATTATAAATGCCAACACATTTGACATAATAACCAACTGCTACTTATAATCATTCCATCTTTACATTCATTACCGTTTCTAACTGTGTGTTGGGAATTTAATTTTAAAAAAATTTGAAGTTTGACGTTATTAACTAATATTCATCTTTTCTCTATGCATAGTGAAGGGGGAAAACCCTATTCATATATCATGTGATTTGCTGTTAAAATAACATTACAAAAATTCCAATATTTTACTATAATAGCTTCTTGAGGAATAACGTGTGTTTATATTTTATATTCGTGTCCAACACTTTCCTTCAGACGGTGAAGACTCTGACGAACCTCTTGAGATGCATCACTACGGTTGCCGCATCTTGGTGGGGCAGTATACCTCCAGGGGCTACACTTACAGGGGAAACTTGTGGATGGACTCTGCAGAGGTTCGATACTGTGGTCAGGGGGGCTATTTCTCCCCCCGAGATCCCCGCTATAGCATAGCATTCAGGGACAACTCCGCCCAGTCTGCCGGCAACTACATTCGCAGCTGCTCTATCCACCATAGCTACAACACTGCCGTGGGGATTCACACGTCCAACGGAGTGGAGGTGTCTCGGAATGTGATTTGGAGAACTACTGATTCCAGTGTCAAGGTTGGCGGGAGCCACGAGTGAAGTACGAGACAACTTGGCGATGATGACCACTACCGTACAGCCGAATACGTAAGAATAAAATAGACAGTCACATTATAGTAACAAATGTTTATTGTAACTTTTTTTTTTCCTTGAAGACCTCCTGATTCACATGCTGTTGATTTCCCTGCTACATTTGAAGTGGACAGTGGTAACTTAGTGAGAGGCAATGCAGCTGCTGGCTCCACTAGACTTGCCTTTGAATATGGCGGAGAGGCGTGTCTGGACGATGGCACCAATCCAACTGGGAATCAGGTGAGTACTATGCACTAGAGATACGCATTAGTAGTTACCTCAGGGCCGGCGCCTATGGTGCGGCTGGTACGGCCATGGCCGTACCACTTTTTTGGTCTCACCGTACTATTCTCCGAGTAAAAATTGAAAAGATGGAATGCATGGGTGGGTTACGGCACGCAAATTTTTCACTTGCGCGTGGGCGGAAAGAAATAAGAACACTGAAGCTACTGAAAATAAGGTCGAGTTTTTAAATTACGCATACACTGTAAAGGGATTTTAGTACCATAGTAACAACTCGCTGCAACTGTTTGAATTGAAGGAAAAAACAACAACAAAACAATACACGTTATTTAAACATTTGCTTTGTGATATTCTTTAGCTAAGTAGTGGCTGTAAAGCACAATGCTTTGACACAACTGGACATACACCTACACAAGACTCACCTTCGCGGTTAGTCTAGTGGACAATGCATTTTCATAAACAGAGGATTCTGTTTAGTGAAGTTTGGGACGGGGTCGACCACCCAACTAACACAAAAACGCGAGGGTCAAAGTACAAAAATGCCTTATGTACGTCCAAACATTATTAAACCAACAAACATCCCCGATTTTCAATTGTGTTACCCCTATAAGTGTCTCGCTCGCTACCTTGGCTCTCCAACTGCAGATTCATTTTAAAGTAATTTTTTTGTTCACCACTTAGCTAATCCGTAATTTTTCGTAAAACAAATATGCAAATTTATTAATAAAAGTATATAAATCTTTTCTCATTGCTATCTCTCAATTAAAAAAAATGTAGTTTGTATTGTTTCTGTCAAACTCTGCAAGGCTTAACTATACTTAATTAACCCCATTCTCAAAGAGTTAATGTGTTTGATAGAAAGACAGCATGGATACATACAGAATAATATAATGGTGACAAGTCCATATGAAAACCAAAACGTAATTGTGAATTTTCGCATGTTTAGCAGGAGCATGTTCACAAGTCTAAAGTTCCTTCTGCTATAGTTCTTGAAGATTGGTTCCCTCAGCCAGATATTCTTAAAATGCTGAGACTCTGTGGATAGCTACATATTATTGTGTTATAAACTGTTAATTTAATGGTTAGAGCCGTACCACATTTTATTTGCTGGCTCCGGCTCTGTACCTTACCTTCTCTGAGGCCTTACTGAAGTATCTGAGGCATTCTATCCTCTGTCTCTTTCATATCTAGTTTTTGTCTCTTTCCTCTTATTGCAGGCTCAGTGGACAATACGGCTCACAGCGGTCTTGTTGGTCTCAACGTACTGGGCCTTCCCGAGCCATGCACGGCAGTGGGCGGGTTCTCCTCCATGTACCAATGGAACACGCCATCTTCTCATCGACAGCTTCCTCTCTCGCTGTCTCACACCTCAGAGTAGGTGTGGGCAAGGTCGGACTCAACCTGAACGTGTTTGGACCAAATCCTGTGGCCCACTTGCTGGGAAACAACTGTAATCATGTGAGCTTCTTTATTAAGTTATCTTACTCATAGCTTTTAGAAAATATTTATTATATTCAAAAGATCATCAACACATAATTTAGAAGATAGATTTTTTCCCATTAAAATGCTTATGGGTGAACCAGCTTCATTACATGTAGATAATTTCTAGCTCAGTGGAAGAGCGCTTGTGCGTTAAGCAAGCAGTCCTGGGTTCGATCCTCAGTGACAGCCAGACATTTAAAAAAATTCTGTATCATTAAAAAATTAAAAGCCTGTGAAAGAGAAAATACATCTAATGAATTTCTAAAGTTGCATTAAAGTTTGACTTTTTAAAAAGTAACACTGCGAGATCATAATGATTCTATATGGAAGCAAATGCAAGATAATGCGTGAAATAGCAAGAACATATCTGTTGAAATAGCAAGATCTTATCTGTGAAAATTAAGACTAGATCTTGAAGAGTCATTGTTTCAATTCTGTGCATATATCTTGCATGCTTACCTTTTTCCAATATCTTGCAAGATTTTTTTACTAGGGCTAGGAATACAAATACTTTACTTGGTTGAATTAGGGATGGGAATTAATATGATTTGCTATAGAGAGTTATTTGTAGTAATAATTAACATTTTATTTTGTTACAGATTCTTTAATTGTTGGTACCTTGCCTGGTGAGTCCTGCTCCACCCAGGCCCCGCCCTTCTGGGTACAAGGAGGTGCGTCTTTCCTGGCCAGCGACCATAAGCTAGGTATTATGATGTCTGTGGGCGTGGAACCACACCCCCACATTTTCAAGAATTAAGAACACTCGATATATATGTTACCATGTGTTTCGTGTGGTTCGTGTCATGTGTTTGTCACGTGAGTGCGTCTGCTATAAAAGTAATGCACTCGCAATCATTCTTTTAGTCCCACACGTGTTCTAATTTTAATTACACTAAGCCAAGTTTTGACTTGTTGGGATTCTGGTGGCAGCGCTATTCACTGCCCACCTACGTTCAGGCGCCTCCGCAGTTTAGACTCTGAAGGTCCCCTAACAACTGGTGGCAAGCGGTGGTTGACTTACCCGTATTCAATCAACGGAGAAACCATCTGGAGACCTGTCTTCAGAAGTGCCGGAGAAAAGGAGACGTCCCTAGTACCCAGACGGTGGAATTCATTTCCCTACCCCTCGAGAACTGACGGAACGAGTTTCCTATCATTTGCGAACGAGATTTGCAGTCTGCGGATTTGCTCTGTGGAACCCTGTGGACTTCTGTCTACGCATCATTGGACTTCGTGTCTACCTGTGCTCTTCGGAGTTGTGCTCGAGTGTGCCTGTGGCCAGGACATTTCATTGTGTGGTGTTGTTGGTATATTTTACAGTTTGTACGCCGTTGTTCATTCATTTTGTACTTATTCATTGTGTTCATTTTTGTAGTGTGCTACTGTGCTTCGGTCCAGTCAGGTTGCTATGCCGGAGACAAAGACCAGTGGGGATTCCAGGAGGAAGGTGCCAAGGAGGGTCACGGATGTGGATCCAAAGTTCAAGCCCTCCCATGCACCCCTCTTGGGGGATAGGTCGCCCTATCCGACGCGAATCTCGGATGCTCGGTATGTTGAAGAGGATTTTGATAGGGACAGTGTTGTTGGGTCTGTTGAGAGGTCTGAGTTGTTTTCAGAGCCTGCTGAGGCAGGAAGAGAGTTGACTTCCGGTGCTGAGGGAGCCAGTGCAGAGGTGTTAAATGGCGGTAATGGTGTTGACAAGGTAGATGTATGTGTGCTGAAGGACTTGATTGAAGCTATGAAGATGCAATCTGTGCAACAGATGGTTGCGCAGCGTGAGTTTGAGGCTGACAGAATTAAGAGGGAGGATGAGAGACTTAGGCGTTTGGAGGAAGAAAGATTTGCGAGGGAGTCTGACAGATTGAGACAAATAGAGGAAGAGAAATATAGAAGGGATGCGGAAAGAGATGTGAAGAGGAAGAAAGAAGTGAGGAGGTCTGAATTGCTGAAAGGGTTGCATGTGTACAAAGAGGGTTCTAGTATGTGCGGGTTTCTGCTCAAATTCGAGCGTATTATGGGTGAGTGTGACATTGATGAGGACGAATGGATTCGTTATTTGTTTCCTAACTTGTCAGATAAATTGTATGCTAGATTGGCTGATTGTGGGTGTGGTGATGACTATGGTGAGGCAAGGAAAGTGTTGTTGATGGCTGTGGGGGAAACGGTGGTGTCGTACGGGCACATGCTCTTTGACACCCTCGGGGGAACAATTGAAGACTAAGAACGCGGGTGACATTCACGAGTTTGTGAGGAGGATGGTTTCAGGGTTGTTCCAGGGTTGTGAGTCTGTCAAGGACTGCGAGGCTGTGTTGGCAATTGCTTTCACTCGCCACGTCATACCTCTGACGGGGAAGACCTTCCTGGAAACGAGGAAGCTGGTGACTATGGCCGACCATCTGGATGCATGGGAGACCTGGTTATCCGGGAGACAGTCAGGAAACTTCTTCCGGCCCCGTGTGAGTGGATATGGTGGTGTTGGGAATGGTAACTTTGTGAAGCGTATGCCTGATAGGAGTGTCAGTAGTTCCAATGGTGGAAGTGGTAGTACTTTTGTATTTTCGTGCTTTGGGTGCGGGGAAAAGGGGCACAGACTGTCTGAGTGCCCTAAACGTGTTGTATCTGGTAGTAATGGTGGTAAGATTGTTTGCCATACGTGTGGAGTAGAGGGGCATAAATCACCCGATTGTCCTAGCAAAAAGGGTGGAGCCCCAAAGAAATCTGGTTCGTCTGACACTAAGATTTCAATGTTGAGTGCCGACAGAAATGTTAAGAAGAATGTTATTAGTGGTCGTGTTAATGGGAAGTTGTGTGATATTTTAGTGGATTCTGGGGCTGATGTGGCATTAGTACCTAGAAGTGTTGTGGGTTATGACTGTGTGCAGTGTGGGGACATAAAGGTTTCTGGTGCTGTGGGAGAGCCTGATGTAAGGGCCAGTACAAAGGTAGTGTTTGAAATTGATGGAGTGAAGTTGGAGAGGTTAGCCTTAATTGATGAGAAGGAGTGCGAGAGAAGTATGTGTATTATTCCGTTTGATATGTGTGACGAAGATCAGTGCAAGTTGTTTCAGAGTGCTATTAAAAGAGTTGGAAAGGAGCGTGTGAGTGAGGTGAAGGTGTTAACGAGAGCTCAGGAGTGTGAGGAGAGAGTTTTGGATACTAATGATGTGGATGCAAGTGCTGAGGATTTGTGGAGTGTGATAGAGCCAGAGGAGTCAGTCAGTGAAAATGGAGATGAGGCAGAATCAGTTGTTGAAGCTTCGGAAGACCTGGCTGAGGCAGATCCACAGCAAGAGTGCTTCAGGGAGAGCGTGGCTGAGGTTTCTGGGATGGAAATGGAAGATGATGTAGTACTGAGTGATAGTGAAGCAGTGAACTTGAGTGAAGTGTCTGAGAGTGAGTGTGACAGGGAATTATTAGACGCTGTGAGAGAGGTTGGGCCTATGGGGAAGGGTTCCGACTGTGCTGAATTTAAGTTGGCAGTGATGTCTGACCCTAGTCTGAAGACATGGAGAGGTCTAGCAGATAAGCAGGAGAGAGGTTTTCGATGGAGAAACGGTCTAGTCGTCCAAGATAAGATTGTGGACTGGGAACAAAGATGTGAAGTAGTAGCTGTGCCGAAGGAGTTTCGTACTCGTATTCTTAAGGTAGCTCATGAGAATGGGGGTCATCTAGGAGTGGAGAAGGTATACAAGTGTGTTAAGAAATTGTTTATGTGGCCGGGGATGTATGGTTTTGTGGAGAAGTATTGCAAGAGTTGTAAGATATGTCAAGTGAAATCTAAGCGTGGGCCTGGTAAGGCGCCGCTTGTGCAGCCGGCAGTGATCAGTGAACCATTTGAAAGCGTGGCGGTGGACATTGTTGGCCCACTGCCCAAGGGTAAGGGTGGGTGTAGGTATATACTCACCTGTGTCTGTCTGGCTACCCGATGGCCTGATGCAGTTGCTCTGAGGTCAGTCACGGCCAAGGCAGTAGCAGATGGCCTCTGGCAGATTTTCTCGAGGTCGGGTATACCAGTGAGAGTTCTGTCAGACCAGGGGGCACAATTCGTTGGCAAGGTGTTGACTTCTATGTGCCAGTGGATGGGCATAGAGAAGGCACTTGAGGTTGTTGTTCGAGGCTTTGAAGAGTGCTGGGTTGACGTGTCGACTATCTAAGTGTGAATTTGGGAGGAGGAAATTGCTGTTCTTAGGGCACTGGATTGGGGGTGGTGTGTTGTCGGTTCCGGAGGATAGGGTGGCTGCCATCAGGGCGCATCCTAAGCCCAAGAGCAGGAGGCAGCTCCGCAGCTTCCTGGGCATGGTGGGGTTTTACCGGAGGTTCATACGTGACTTTCACCGGTTCTCTTCCGTCCTCACCCCCAGCATGGTAAGTGCCTTCACCAGTCTGTGTAATGTTTTGTGTAATAGTGTGTCCTTACATGTACCCACAAGTTGTGACTCTTTCGTACTTGAATGTGATGCCTGTGCCACGGGCATTGGTAGTGTGTTATCCATACAGAGGGATGGAGTTTTGTTGCCGGTCGGATTCTTTTCAAGACAGCTTCGGGGTGCACAGTCTCGGTATAGTGCGCAAGAACTGAAAGGGCTGGCTCTCTATGAGTCGGTGATGCATTTCGCATACTATTTGTATGGCAGTGTTTTCTGTGTGGTTACAGATCATAAAGGATTGACGAACTTTTGTTCGGGAAGACAGTGCAACCGGAGGATCTATCGATGGTCTCTCAAGCTAGCGGAGTTTCAGTTTACGGTTGAATACCGGAAAGGTGCGGAGAACGGGGTGGCCGACTGCCTGAGTAGATGCTTTGGGGCAGACGAAGATGAGAAAGATTTGGAGCAGACGAGTTCCAGTGAAGTGGTCACCCATCTTTCCAAGCGGGGGGGAGATGTGGGTGTGGAACCACACCCCCACATTTTCAAGAATTAAGAACACTCGATATATATGTTACCATGTGTTTCGTGTGGTTTGTGTCATGTGTTTGTCACGTGAGTGCGTCTGCTATAAATGTAATGCACTCGCAATCATTCTTTTAGTCCCACACGTGTTCTAATTTTAATTACACTAAGCCAAGTTTTGACTTGTTGGGATTCTGGTGGCAGCGCTATTCACTGCCCACCTACGTTCAGGCGCCTCCGCAGTTTAGACTCTGAAGGTCCCCTAACAATGTCATCGTTCAACCAGAGGAGGAGCAAGATGGACGGCACTGGAGCGTGGCACCTCAGTAAGGACAACCCTTTACCAGATATTGTGAATAGGCATTGCATTCTAACCTACGTGTTGACTGGATCATGTTGGCTTATATTTCAATGACGATGAAACGTTTGTTATAATGGTGGATGGAGTAAATTGTTAATTGTATGTGGACGAGTAATTCTGACATTAATCTCATATCCTTGATTATGCTGGCATATTTTTGAGTTCTTATAGGATTCCACCAATGATGGACGTATTTTGTTAAAGTTGCTTACGTTGGATGTTTTTAGTTAATTTGTGTACGTAAAGAGTACAGCTGCTTAAGATAGCTGAATGTGTGGTGTTTATATTAAGAATTTGCTGCTAATTTAGCTCGCTGAGCATGTTTTCAAACTAGTTGTATTATTGTGTGTGTGTGTGCATTAGTGAAGGGCTATCCAGTGATAGACGGAGTGTGTGTGTGTGTGTGTGTGTGTGCATTAGTGAAGGGCTATCCAGTGATAGACGGAGTGGCAGTCGCCCGTCGAGTCAGCTTCGCCAGATTCCCGGGCAGACACAGCTGCAGCTATGGATATATGCCACAGGCAACAACCCAGAGAGTCCGGATGCCGTGCACCCACTGCACATGACTGCCACCAACAAGTACAGTGTGGACATAGATGCACTGGCGTTCATGTATGAGCCCGACCCTGAGTGGAGGGTGCAGGAGGTGAGACAACAGTCATCAGACAAGTGGGAGGAGGAGGAGGAGGAGGATAATAATGGGGCTGGGTGATTCTATCTTATGCCATTATGTGTGTGCACGTGTATGTGTGCATGTGCGTGTGTGCATGTGTGTGTGTGTGCGTGTGTGTGTGCTGTGTGTGTGTAACCTAGGGCTGAGGTTGGCCTCCTATCACACAACATAGTGGTCCAGGGTGCTCCACTATCGGACCCCCAGGGAACTCTGGGACCAAATGCGGACCAGTACGGAGCCCAGATATTCATACACAGGATGGGACCTAACGTGGTGCCTGTCAGGCAAGGTTAATTTCCCATCACAAATACTCCATTTTGTTTCAAGTTTGTTCTGAATATGTGGTGTATGTGTGACACAGATTGGAGCATGTGGAAGTCAGGCAGAGTGGTCAAGCATTCCAACTCCATCCACTTCCACCTGACGGGGCAGATGAACGGATCCTATGTGCGCCACTGTTCCATCCACCATTCCTTCAACAGAGCCATCACGGCACACGGAGTGCACCAGCTGCTCATAGAAGGCAACGTGGCCTACGATATCATGGGACACGCCTACTTTGTGCATGTGCTGTAGGAAATAGCCCCAGGCTACATTGTCATGCCAGTGGTGCTGAAGCATTTATCCCATTTTTACATTATTACAGTAAATTAATATGACATTTTTTTGTGGGTGTGTCAACAGGAGGATGGTATTGAGACAGAGAACAGGTACCTCTACAACCTAGGAGTCCTGACCAGGGGCTCTTCTAGTCTCCTCAACACTGACCAGATACCTGCCACCTTCTGGATCACCAACCCTCAGAACACTTTCATAGGCAACGCTGCAGCCGCCTCCAGGGCGTATGGATTCTGGTAGGATGATTGGTGGATTTGTACCTAATAAAATTATAAACAACCCAAAAATGTATTAATAACTCCAGTAAATTATAAGGCAGGGTTTTTAAATTGCTTCGTGGTTTAAGTTAGGAAAAAGATATGTATATACATGTAAATCCTGAACAAAGAAGATTTGATGTCAGTTGAATTTCCCCCTCATTGTTAAGTGTCTTATAATCTATTTGTTGGTTTAAATTCATATTGACTATCTTCTGAATGATGGGGTATGTTAGGTACGACTTGGACAACCATCCATCAGGAGCGTCCTTCACACGCTCCGTGTGCCCCAACAAGGCTACCTTCGGAGAATTCCGTAACAACACGGCTCATACCCGCAACAAGTTTGGTCTCCGGATATGGGAGCGATACACTCCTTACGTATGTCACCCTACCCACCGTTCAGTGAATAAACTCATTTAGAGTGTTCTATTTAACAATTTGTACGGTATTCACGGCGTGGAGCTGTCGGTGGTGGGCCATGTCCGGTTGGCAGACTTCAAGATAGCGGACAATGTGGAGAATGGGATAGAAATACAAGAAACACACGGAGACTGGGGAGGACCCATGATAGTGGTACGTCTAATAGATACTGCTGGTACTGTAATAGTAGTAGTACTACACTGTAATAGTAGTAGTACTACATTGTAATAGTAGTAGTACTACAAGGCCATAAAAACTGAATATTTAGTTATCTAATACACTACAGGACTCACTCATCATCTCTCACACCTCTGTAAATACTGGGCATGCTCAAACAGGAGGTGTGAAGACACCTAACACCCCTCGTCTCACTCTCTCCAACGTCACCTTTTCCAATTTTGACTCCGCCTCCACGTCTTGCCTCCTGGCATGTTCGCACTGCAAGCCTCGTCAGGGAGGATTCCAGGTCCATTTCCGCCAAATCAACTTCATAGGAGGCTCAGAGGAGCACAAGACTGCTTTCAAGTGGGAGTTTGAGGTAAAGCTCAGAAACTAGTGATTTGGTACATATGAGTATTAAATCAAATACAGACATAAACATCATGTACCAGTATGCTTTTTTTTTTTTTTTTTAATTTTTTTTTTAGTGTTTTGTTCAACAGCACGCCCCGAGAGGTCTTCCTCAGTTGAAAAATAAAATAAAATAAAAGCAAACACAAGCACAAAAACAAAACCACTAAACAACAACTGAAGGTGACCTCGTAAACAATACTTGCAGAGCAGTATTAAGTATAGATATCGTAATTGTAATTCTATTGAGTGGACCATTGAGTGGATGAAGGTGTTCAGTTAAGTTCACTGATTGTTTAGGTGCTGTATGTTGATTTGGATGGGACGCTCACTGGCCTCCCAGGTGGGGGGCTGGTGATGCCGGATAGCCCCCTGGTGCCCCCTCAACACTGCACCCAATCAGTGCCAGCCTTCAGCGGCACCTCGTCCTCCCACAACGGCATAGTCTGTGACTCCAACACGTACTTCCTCAGAGTGGCATGGAACGAGGCTGAGGTAAAAACAGACCATCTCTTCACCAATATATTATATGCAGCCCATGCATGGTTGTATGCAGAGTTAGCCGTACCATTTCTATTTACAAACATTGCAACACAAAGACTTTATATCATTGTGGCAATAACAGTTTTTATCTGTTTTGGCAAGTTGTTCAGAAGTCTAGCTGTTCTAAAATCACTGAACACAAAACTCCACTCAGGCAAAGAAAGTAAAAATCCACTCACACTGGAAAACAATAAATAATATTAACAAATACAATGCCATATTAACAAATTATTACCTTGACGATGAAGCTAAAGGTCAGCTCTGATTCAGTGAAACTGACCAATATTTGATGCAGCTATAGCCATAGTAGCCGCCTGGCTCCTCCAACCGTCTACGCTACGGCTAAGGTACTGCCTGCCAAGTAATTACCATTCACATGCAAATTGGACGTCACCCATAGAGAAAAGCATTGGCCCCGAGTTTCACCATAATATACGTAGCTATATCTATGGTTTCACTCGCTTTTTCTGAAAAACTAATACTTGTGTAGTGCTGCAGTTTGATATCGCTATCGCTGCTTAAATCGACGTGGAGTTCGAGAAACGCTATTGACAGACAGACGGACAGACAGACAGACAGACAGACAGACAGACAGACAGACAGACAGAATGAGTGACAAACAGACTACTGTAACCGCTCACGCGCATACGCGCTGAAGGTTAATAAAAATTTATTTGCTCACGTGATTGCGGCGTGACGACAGGGGGCGTTGTACAAAAGCTTGAACCAACGGGGAGCAGACAGCTTACTTTTTCTCAAAAATCAGCCCGAAGTTCAAAAAAGTAGCACAATAAAAGGTCCTAAATCGTCGTTCCGAGTAAATTCATACTTAAATCAGCAGTTAATTGTCAGTAATCTGAGCGTGACAGACAGACAGACATACAGACAGACAGGACGACTACTATAACCCTCTCGCGCAGCGCGATGAGGGTTAATAATGAGGATTATGTTATTGTTAATGCACTGCAAAAAAAAAAAAGAGCATCATTTGTAAAACCCATCCCAGACTCTTTGCTTCCTTCACATTCTACATGGGCTTGGCTTTGCCAGGCTACTCTGTGATGAAATAAATATGCACTCTGCAATTAATGTTCACTTTTGTTTTCTTTTTACTTAGCTGTTGATATTAGCAAAATAATTCTTAATGCTAGTGCTATTGATTCAAGAGCACCAAGGCACTGCATTTAATGTTGATCACTATTTTTAATAGTAAGGAGTTAGTGAGATCCTAGTATTTCTTTACTATGTTCAAATGGTTATGGGAAAGTTTGTTGAGTTTTTAGATTAATTATTTTTTGGTTTATGTTGCTTTTATGGTGCACTAATTTAGAAAGTCTACCTGTTTTGTTCATTTATTTCTATGAATGGTTGAGAAGAAATTTTGTGACATGGCAATATTCTGGTGAAAGTTACTTATAGTTATTGTGCTACTTCTATTTCTTCTATTCATCTGCAGCCTTATATAAAAAGTATGAAGAAATGATTAATTCCAATTTGCATAAATTCCCACTGGATGGCAATAAGCAGGAACTGAAAAATGGCCTGAGGGCTTTAACTAAACTGAAAATTTTGTATTAGTTACAGTCATTTCAAAAATAAAAATTAAGTTACAAAATAACTCAACAATAATTAAAAAAAAGAAAATAAGCTGGCAATACAATATTTTACTGCATCTGGTTATCCGTATTTTTAACAAAAACATTTGAAAAAAAATCAATTTATAAAATTTTATTGTTTTTAAATCTGACGTGGTTTAATTTTTATATACAAAGCCTCAGCTGGAGCAGTGGTTAGTCTGGTCTTTTCCTTAACATTCTCACAGATTCCATCTGGCAGTACAGTGTGATGATGAAGCAAAACGGATAACAAGGTCGACACAAGATGATAAACCAAATGACTGGCAGGACACCTCCTGGTGCACGACACTCCAAACGGACGAAATTGACGTCCTCTCTTTGCATGCCGGCCATCTGGGGCAAAGCGATCTGGATCAAATTGAGAGGGGTGGTCCCACACTTCACTGCTGTGCAGAGTCACACCCAATGCTTGAATAATAGGAGTATTGGCTGGTATGTGATAACCATCCACAATAAGATCATTAGGACTATAGTGAGCAGAAAAAGGGGCTGTGCCGCTGAGACGTAGAGCTTCATCCAGAACCTGCCGCAAGTAAGAAGACGAAGTCTGAATATACCTCTTTAGTCTGGTGTCGTTGCTAATGTTCTTTTCTATCTCAGCAGCCAACTTTACCTGAACTTCAGAGTGAGTACTCAAGTAATGAAATAGCCATGCTGTGTAGAAAGTGGCTGTATGGTAGCCTCCCAAGAAAGCTATCAGGTGTGAAATTATTTCGTCTTCATCATAATCAGCTTCCAGCAATTCGTCCATTAATGGGAAGCGTAGATCTGATCTTGAGTTTCTGCGAGAATTCAGCATCTTTTTCATGATGTCTTGCAATGCTTTCAAATCTTGCTCAAAATCTAAATCTTCATGAGATGTTGAAGTGTTGCCATCACTGCCATATTTGGCCTCTTCTTTAACCTTGCAGTTATCATATAATCTCACCAGTTCTTCAATTCCTTTGTCATCTTCAAAAATGTTGCCGAAAAGTGTGGTAACTATTGCTTTCATGAAAAATTTATACATTTCACTAACTATTTCAACTTTTTCCATTGTAGCCCATCTCTTCACCACTTCATGGGACAGTGCCACAAACACAGGGTAGAATGACGTCAGGTTATCTCCACGAACGCATTGGTGAATGCGTGACTTCCTGTCCAGCCAGAGGGAATCGTTAATGTTTAGGATAGCTCGCATTCCGTGCAAACGATCGTTTCCAAAAAAACTTAAGGGTCTGTTGTAAAGATTCTCTGTATCTTTGTAAGATTTGAGACCGCACACACTAACTAGGTGCTGACCTTTCCACCAGAACGCCCTGACTGGACACAAACCCTCCTTGTGTTCCTTTAATAAGCAATGGTACAGGTCGTATTTTTGGTGTGCACACTCTGAAGACATCGGAGGGTCATTCCATCCAGGCGCAAGTTTAGCTTTTGAGTATTTTCTTCCCCAAAGAAAAAATAGGAACAATCCACCTCCAACCACCAAAGTAAAAAATACGGCTGTAACAACACCATCCATTACGGTTAGTCTGGCGTAGCCGACCCTTTACCTTCTTTATATTAGTGGGCGGGGGAAGGAAAGGTCTGGTTGTTCCGAAGGAATGCGTGCATGACGTCATTCGAAAAGCGGCGTTATTATATAATAGTGAACAAATTTTGCGCTAAATTTACTGCGATCGGATCAGTTGCTCTATGGCTAATCCCGTTTCTCATATTTGTCTCGCCTGTGGTGAACTCGCTGCTAAGAAAGACAGGCGAGTCCTTGGCAAAATGTGGGAGAAGGTCACTACATTTTGGCAAGATATCATTTCTCAAGAGCTGGAAAAAAGAGATCTGCAGGTGGATTTGTATGAACTTCTGCACCCTGGGCCAAGCTACATGTGCAGAAAATGCTTCTATATGCCTATGATATATAGGTGCAGGCTAAAGAAGTAAGACTAAATTAAATATCATGCTTATTATTATTATTAGTAGTAGTAGTAATAGTAGTAGTAGTAATAGTAGTAGTGATATTATTATAGTTATTATTATGTTTTACAATTATAATTATAATTATTATTAATGCTCAGATCTTTCTTTGTCTCCCTCTCTTTCTTTCTAATTTTTTTTATTTATTGTGCTTATTTGCATAGTTTTGTGACTCCTTTTACTGCCTGTACCTTACTTGCGTAAATTTCAAGAAAACAATTATTCCACTCAATACTTTATAGCTGAGAATGTAAAGAGTTACACTGTGTACTCTTTAGATATAATATCTGTAAAAGAGTCTGCACGCTTACCAGTTAGAAGTGCTATTTGAATAATAGTTATTATACTACTATTGCTACTGTTACTCTACTATCTACCACTATATAATAATTATTATATTAATTGTCCTTATAAATATTGACTATAAAGGTGCCACGTGAGATGCATGTTTTCCTGAATATTAAGCTCAACTTAATTCAACTGTCTTCCTTATCATTTTGGTAGACAATAGCATCAAAACTCAGCAATGTTGTGACCAAGCTCACTCCACTTGGAAGAGAGGAACAGAAAAGGCCACATACTGACTCACCTCCAGTGTGTGTTACCCCAGCAAAGAAAATAAAGATGGGGACATCAGCTTTAATTACTGCACCAGTACAACAACATCATCATGTGAGCACTTCTCTGGTATGTACTTGTGCACCCATTTCAAGATTGGATTCACCAAATGTTACAGTAAGATTTTTAAGACATTAGCTGTGTGATGATGTGCAGATGGTTAATATTGAGTACAAGAGTGGCATTAAAAATTATGAATTAACCCCTAAGCGGAAGCATTTAGGCAGATCATTGGTAAGAAGAAGTACATATGCTATTGTTTCAGATCTTATGAATAATCCTGGAAGTCGTGATTACATCCTGAAGAAGATTGGAATAATGCTGAGGAAAGAGCTCACATTAATGTCTTCTGAAAGCATGAAGTCTATTTTAGGAAGTCAAAACATAGCTGATCTGAAGACATTTTCTTGGAGCAAGGTTCTAGATGAGCTCTCATCTAATACTCCCATTCTGCTATCTATTTTGTTATCGTGTACATATAAGCGTTAACCTCGTATAAATAGAGATGCTATTATAGGTATGTGTAGTGCAGTTCTGCTCAAATTTCACCATTCAAAGATGAGCATGGTTCAGAGACTTTTTTTCTATGATACTTCGGGCTGGAAGTAGTGGAAAACAGGTATTTTATTTTCATTCGTATAGGGGAGACATATTTTAGCAGTTTGTAACTGTTTATTAGGTGTATGAACGACTGCAGAAGGTCAATGTGTGTATGTCCTATTCAACAACTAACAGGATGATGAACTTGATTGGAGTCGGACATGATGCACTAGTGAAGACTTGGAGAGACATACGCATAGTAGACTTCAAGGAAGTTCATGAAAAGGTTGATACTCAATATTCAAACTTGTTTGTGTCATTTTTCTTTCCTTGGTTAGTTTTGTTTGTTCTTGTAATTGCAGGAAAATCAATATTTATCAGTTGACAATGTTGGGATGATTTCAGAGGATTTGCAGTCAGATTCATGCTCAGAGTCTACATCAAATATTACCTCCTCATCCACCAGTTGCAGTGCCCAGACACCCCAGTATTCACTCTTATCTTCAGACATATCTTCGTCATCTACTGAAGATACTGAAGAAAGAAATGTGTTGACCTTTGGCTTTGACCATGGCCAACATAGTGCTGACAAGTCGAAATCCCGTGGTATGTATTGATAGTGTACATAGTGGGGACATCAGACTGGTTTATTCTATGCAGGTGAGGCTGACATGAGTGTGCAGAATCATCCAATGAGACTGGGTTACAAGATCATTGGTGACAATATAGACAAGGGGGTGAAGACAAGGTTCATGAGAGCAGAAGACCATAGAAATCAGTCCTTGCACTACTTTCATGCTTGTGCAATTCAAAATCGAATTGATTTCAGTGACTATGCCAATGTGCTCCCACATGGATGTCAGGACAGTCCTGAACGTAGAGCATTAAGACTATTCAGAGGAAGATGACAAGGCCCTTAAACATGAAGTTGGAGTCATTGTTTCACGAATTTTAATTCAACATCTGTCTTTTTTCAAGATTACCTTTGATGACATTGTACAGTGGCATATACCACATAAGCATTCTTCTGAAATGTCAAAACCAGTTACTGTAAGTTACTTGGTTAAACTCATAAGAGGAAGTGCAAATTAATTAATGATGCATTCCAGTTTGAAATTCACCTCAAAATGTAATAAGTAATTCAATATGATTGGAATCAGCTTATTAAGTAATTTGAGCACCACTGCTTGAATAGAGGAGGTGTAGTGAAGTTGTTATAACATTTTACTTGCATGCTACTGAGATCCTCCCCCTTCTCATGTTAAATTGTTTTAGTAATCAATACATACAGGCAATCAGTACCAACTATTCATGCTTAGTCCTTCTATTATAGTCAAACCTCTCAATAAAGGTAATTAGTAGCTAAACCTATTCATACTTAGTCCATTCCCAAGCAACTATTCTAAGATGTGATGAAAGGAGGTGGCATATAAGTAACTAAGCTCACTTTCAAAATTCTCTTTTTATTAATAAAATATAGGTGCCTCTGGGTGTTCTACCAAAAAGCAATTTGGGTGATGACATGGTGGATATAATGCTGCACTTGCATCAGTATGTTCCACTGGTTCAAACCACAAAACAAGTCTTCATTCCTGGCATCGGAGAAGAGGTAGATGTATGTCAAGCATCTGTGTACCCAATATTTTTAGGCGGAGATCAACTCACAGCAGCAAGAGCAAGGGCAGCTATAAAGACTAGAGTGAACTCATTAACCTGTGAAACTCGGTTGGATGGACTTGTTCCATGTGCTGAAGATTGGCATACTAAAGTCAACTTGCTGGATGTAAGTCATTTCAAAAACTTATCACTGTGACATCTCTTACAATGTGCTATGTGTCACATACAGGTGATTTGGAAATATTTTTACTCATTTTGTTCAGGATCTGATCGCGATACACTCTACCAGTTGAGAAATTTAATAGGCCGAACAAATGTATCCGCTGATCCTACAAAAAAGTATAATGAATGTAATGACTTCTTTAAATTAATTGTGGAGTGTCATGTTTTGGTAGCAGCATTTGAACATTTAAGTATGAAGTCACTCTCTGATGTTCCAGTCATTAGTGGCATAATTAATCCTCAAGACTTGTGGATGGCGCCATCTGATGAGCGAAGGAATACTCTCCAGATGATATGTGATGATATTGTGGATACATTTGCTTCCTTCAAATTTAATCAGTCACCTGCACCATCTTCAGACAAGGTCAGTTAAATTAATTCAGCTACAATTAGGCTTTTTATAAGTTCCATCTAATTGTCTACCATAAACTTCAATCGTATTTTCCTATTAATTTACTTTAATAGGTTTTTGACTATGGCGGAAAGCTCTTGAGTTTGGGATGTTATTATCTTGCCTTCTCGGATGCCATTAAGGAAGGAGATGGCTTACGGGTGCTAAGATGTTGGAAATACCTACTTCCAATTTTCAAGAGTTCGGGCAGAAAAAACTATTCCATAGAAGTACGGAATATGCTCAATCAATATGAGTATACGCTCACTCCTCGACTATCACAAGAGCTCCTGTGGAATCGTTTCATCAATACCCATTCTGTTCGAGGCTGTAATATTCTCTGTGATCTATACTTGGAACATTTAAACCGATTATGTAAAGATTCAGTCAGGAATCTTCAGGCTAATAAGACAGAAAAAGCTATTGTGAGGGTAGGCAAGACTTTGGGAACAATAGCTCCTGTTGTTGATAACTACGACAATGTTAACAATGTTACTCATGCATCTGGACATCACAAAGTGCCCAGCTCAAAAAAAGATATTCACCTGACTATGGAACATTAATTGTTAAAATTAAACATATTTACATAATATCATGATGGAAGAGTACCCCACTCTTGTTTTAGAACACCTCAGGATGTCTTGCATTCAATGGACAAAAATGCATTAGTTAAATGGATTACTAAACACATTTAATTTTTAATCATTGTAATTATATAAAATGTGTGAATAAATTTATTGTAATTTTTTAAATAATATTTGAACTTGAGATAAAAGTGAATGAAAGATGATTATTGGAACAGTGCAAGCATGTGCATAGCTTTTGACATATATCACAACACAAGCATAAAGGTCCATCATAAGTATGCGAGTAGTCATCAAAATCATTAAACCTTACATCGTTAGTCATATACTCAATCATTGTTTTGTCCATATGAGTCCTTTTTCCAGGTTTCTTTATTAGAACAGAGGCAGGAAGACTATCCCTACCAGCACGACCAGTCTGTTGAATATAAGACTCAATGTCACTGGGAGATCCATAGTGAATCACTTGCCGAATGTCATGACAGTCAATCCCCATCCCAAATGCTATAGTAGCAATCACAACACGCAAATGAGAGTCTGTAGTAAACAAACGTACTATGCTTTCCTTTACTATCTCTTCTGTACAGCTCATAAACATGTCATTTAAATTACTTTGACTATCTGGGGGACCTCGAATTCTTGACAACAAGCTCTCAGCTACAAAAACAAAAGACCATCAATTTTAGCACACAAATACAAAATTACTTTCTTACCTCATTTTCTTGAGCAGTGGTAACTTTTGTAGTATCAAATTTTAGCCATTCTGACTATTTGAATTTACCAGTCACTGTTGACAACAAGCTCTTAGCTACAAAAAAGAAAGGCCAGAGTTATTTTTGCATATTTAGCTAACAAATATTGAATTAAGTACTTACCTCAGCTTCCCTCGAGTAGTAGTAGCTTCCTTAGCATTAATACTACGGCATTCTGACTACCAATGACTCTTGACAACCAACAAGCGACACTCCGTATCCCCCCTAAAACGGCGAAGTTTTGAAATTAAGTCTGGAAAAGGGTCTTAAATGCCATAGTAACCTGTCGAATCAACTTTTTGTTTCTTGAAAAGCAAGCATTTTCGCTGGAATTTTCTCACACTTTGGAGCTTAAGTATAAAGTAAGGCTTGCTTAATGCTGTAGTTTCAGAATAAACTAGGGTCAAGCCTAAAAAGCCGTGTTTTTTTAAAGAAAAACGTTCTACGCGCGCACGTTTAAAGGGCACACGTACCATCCATACATACATACATATATACTAGTGGTGTGCTTAAGCACAAATGGCGAGCGAGCCTGATAGTTAGGTAACATAAAACTAAGTATTGTTACTATGTTTTAGATTAGTTCATGCAAACACTATAATTGCAGTTATGACCTTTTATTTCAGCAAACAAATACAAAATCAATCTCTTACCTGATTAATGGTAACTTTTGTAGTACCACACATCTGCCATTCTGATAATCTCAATTACCAGTAACTCTTGAACAAGCTCTCAGCTACAATAAAAAAATAAACCAGTGTTATTATTTATAATTTTAGACAACAAATATGGAATTACTACTTACCTCAATTTCCTGAGCATTGATAAGTTCTGTAGTATCAAATTTAAGTTACTTTGACTATCTGAATTACCTCGAATTCTTGACAAGCTCTCAGCTACAAAAACAAAAGACAATCAATTTTAGCACACAAATACAAAATTACTTTCTTACCTCATTTTCTTGAGCAGTAGTAACTTTTGTAGTACATACCACATTTGAGCCATTCTGACTGTTTGAATTTACCAGTCACTGTTGACAACAAGCTCTTAGCTACAAAAAAGAAAGGCCAGAGTTATTTTGCATATTTAGCTAACAAATATGGAATTACGTACTTACCTCAGCTTCCCTCGAGTAGTAGTAGCTTCCTTAGCATTAATACTACGGTATTCTGACTACCAATGGCTCTTGACAACCAACAATCGGCACTCCGCATCCCCCCTAAAACGGCGAAGTTTTGAAATTAAGTCTGGAAAGGGTCTTCAATGCCATAGTAACGGGTCGAATCAACTTTTTGTTTCTTGAAAAGCAAGCGTTTTCGCCGTGTTTTTAGGAGAAAAAAGTTCCCCCCGCGCGCGTTTAAATGGCATACGTACCATCTTGAGCACAAATGGAGAGCGAGCCTAAAGACTATACTATTTTTATATGAATGATTTTGACTTCTAACACTGAAGCTACCGAAAATAAGGTCGAGTTTTTAAATTACGCATACACTGTAAAGGGATTTCAGTACCATAGTAACAACTCGCTGCAACTGTTTGAATTGAAGGAAAACAACAACAACAAAACAATACACGCTTTAAACGTTTTCTTTGTGATATTCTTTAGCTAAATAGTTGCTGTAAAGCACAATGCTTTGACACAACTGGACATACACCTACACAAGACTTACCTTCACGGTTAGTCTAGTGGACAATGCATTTTCAAGTAAATACTGTTGCGTATGGCTTATAACCATACCAAAGAGCGCATTGACTTACCACCGCCACTAACTCGAATAGAAATGGAAGTCCTGTAAGTTTTCAAGTTTTAACTGCACCCGTAAAATAATTCAAAACGGCAAACAATTCAATTCTAGGGTGATACGGGTACTGATCGATAAACAGAGGATTCTGTTTAGTGAAGTTTGGGACGGGGTTGACCACAGAACTAACACAAAAACGCGAGGGTCAAAGTACAAAAATGCCTTACGTACGTCCAAACTATAAACTAGTCGTGTGCTTGAGCACAAATGGCGAGCGAGCCTGATAGTTAGGTAACATAAAACTACAGTATTGTTACTATGTTTTAGCTTAGTTCATGCAAACACTATAATAGCAGTTATGACCTTTTATTTCAGCAAACAAGTACACAATCACTCTCTTACCTGATTAATGGTAACTTTGTAGTATCAAACATCTGCCATTCTGATAATCTCAATCACCAGTAACTCTTGAACAAGCTTTCAGCTACGATAAAAAATAAACCAGTGTTATTATTTGTAATTTTAGCCAACTAATATGGAATTACTACTTACCTCATTCTTGAGTATTGATAACTTCTGTAGTATCAAATTGAAGTTACTTTGACCATCTGAATTACCTTGAATTCTTGACAACAAGCTCTCACCTACAAAAACAAAAGACAATCAATTTTAGCACACAAATACAAAAATTACTTTCTTACCTCATTTTCTTGAGCAGTGGTAACTTTTGTAGTACCAAATTTGAGTCATTCTGACTATTTGAATTTACCAGTCACTGTTGACAACAAGCTCTTAGCTACAAAAAAGAAAGGCCAGAGTTATTTTTGCATATTTAGCTAACAAATATGGAATTACGTACTTACCTCAGCTTCCCTCGAGTAGTAGTAGGTTCCTTAGCATTAATACTACAGCATTCTGACTACCAATGACTCTTGACAACCAACAAGCGGCACTCCGTATCCCCCTAAAACGGCGAAGTTTTGAATTTAAATCTGGTAAAGGGTTTTCAATGCCATAGTAACAGGTCGCAGCAACTTTTTGTTTCTTGAAAAGCAAACGTTTTCGCAGGAATTTTCTCACACTTCTGCGCTTAAGTATAAAGTAAGGCTTGCTTAATGCTGTAGTTTCAGAATAAATGGGGTCAAGCCTAAAAAGACGTGTTTTTTTGGAGAAAAAAGTTCCCCGCGCGCGCATTTTAGGGGCATACGTACCATCCTTACACACAT
>WLWD01005730.1_pt1:0-2500 | contig 52845 bp, 28 predicted proteins | sample 6712731 | NCBI WGS metagenome assembly WLWD01 (sample SAMN12718690, study PRJNA576275) | sponge metagenome | isolation source: marine sponge | host: Mycale hentscheli | place: New Zealand: South Island, Marlborough, Capsize Point | collected 2014-11-01
TCGTCTTTCATAAATCCGAGAATTTCACCTCTGACAATTAAATACGAATGCCCCCAACTGTCCCTCTTAATCATTACTTCGGTCCAAGAAACCAACAAAACGGGACCGAAGTCCTCTTCCATTATTCCATGCTAATGTATTCAGGCGAAGGCCTGCCTTGAACACTCTCATTTTTTCAAAGTAAACGTCCCGAACTCCCCGACCACTGCAATGAAGAGCAGTCGGGGCTTCCGAGAGGAAGGGCGGCCGACCAGTGCTCACCTCGCGGCGGACCAGTCGGGCCGCCCCGAAATCCAACTACGAGCTTTTTAACTGCAACAACTTTAATATACGCTATTGGAGCTGGAATTACCGCGGCTGCTGGCACCAGACTTGCCCTCCAATTGTTCCTCGTTAAGGGATTTAGATTGTTCTCATTCCAATTGCCGGACTACGATAGCCCAGCATTGTTATTTATTGTCACTACCTCCCCGAGTCGGGATTGGGTAATTTGCGCGCCTGCTGCCTTCCTTGGATGTGGTAGCCGTCTCTCAGGCTCCCTCTCCGGAACCGAACCCTAATTCTCCGTCACCCGTTGCAACCATGGTAGGCCACTACCGTACCATCGAAAGTTGATAGGGCAGAAATTTGAATGAAGCACCGCCGGCACGGGGGCCACGCGGTTCGAGCAGTTATCATGAATCGCCGAGCTACCAGGGGGCCCCGGGGGACCCGCCTGCGCCGGTTTTGGATCTAATAAATACGTCCCTTCCGGAAGTCGGGACCTTCTGCATGTATTAGCTCTAGAATTACTACGGTTATCCAAGTAGTAGAGGGACCGTCAAATAAACTATAACTGATTTAATGAGCCATTCGCAGTTTCACGGTACAGAATCGTTTATACTCAGACATGCATGGCTTAGTCTTTGAGACAAGCATATGACTACTGGCAGGATCAACCAGGTAACCAAACCGTCCAGCGGGACCGGGACGCAGGCCCCGGTCCCTCCAAGGCGCGGCCGCAAAGGGCCGGGCCTCGACGTTTTGTGGAGTCCAAGGCGCAAAGCCTTTTCTTCTTGACCGCCCTCCGAATGCAAACTCACGCGGAGGCGCCGGTCCCGGAAAAACAAAGTTTCCGGACCCGCGCTCCGGCGAGGCGGGACGAGCCGCAAGGCCGTCCCGCATGCACGCCAGCTGCTTCCGTCCCCGAGAGCCGGGAAGCGGTGCAACCTCCGACAAAGGCGACGCGACAGAGACAGAGTCAGAGCCTCCTGCAAGGGGGGCTCTCGCTCTTCTCGCCGCTCTGCTTCCGAGCTCAGGCCCTGGGCCGGGCCGTGACAGCTGCCTCCACTCGAGGCAGCTGCACCCCAGCCGGGCGGCCTGGCCAAGTCAGTCTCTCGCCGTGAAAGGCGATGAAATCCGGAGACGGCTGCACTGCTCAGACAGCAGCACACGCCAACCCCTCATAGTAGCCAGAGTTGTTGTGTGCTGCAAAGGCGCTTCCTCGCGGAGAACTTTCCGGTGCTCCGCGTGCACTGTGGACTTTGTGCGTGCGCGTGCTCCGGCGCAGCGAAATTTTTTAAATACTTCATTTTCGCCCGTTATTTTGGCTGCAGTCCCCAGTTGGGTCCTGGGATGCAAGCACGCCTTGGGTACCACAAAACCACAATTTTGGCTCGTGCTGATGAAACTGCTTGGAAAGCCAAAATTTTCGTGCAAGGTTCTCTGCAAGTAAAACAACTGTTCCATTTATGCAAATGGTTTGCACACTAAAATGGCGCATGCAGTGGGCGGAGTCACGCTGTCGTCTTTAAAATGTTGAGGTAAAGCAGTGAGCGAAAGCAATAAAGTTGGCTGTTTCTTTTAAGCAAACTGTTTCAGGAAACCAGCTGCTTTATTTGAGCAGCTGGTTTTGGAAGCCAGCTGTTTCAGCAAAGCAGCTGTTTCAGCAAAGCAGCTGTTTCAATTCCTGTAGCTGGACCAGTACAGAGGTGGTTCCACTATACTCAATTGTAGCTAGGCAGCTGTTCATGTCAAGCAGCTGCCAATGTCAAGCTGTTTGTTGTGGTAAAGGAGCTGTTTAAATAAAACAGCTGTTCCCATTAAACATCTGTTTTCATAAAGCAGATGTTTTGTTTTACCAATATTCTGCTGGAGTCGTAAATTATGGGGACAAGCAGCTTTGCGATCTAAGAGGGTGTTTGCTCCGAGCATCAGCACCAAAATAAGCTGTACAAGATAAGCAGCTGTACAAGCTAAGCAGCTGTTCAGGAAGAGAATTCAAGTGGAGCACTAAGTTGAGGAGTTCAAGTTCAACAGTCCATTCAGTTTCCAACAGAGAATTGGCTCCAATGAAAACAGCTAGTTTCAGACGCAGTAATGGGTTAAGATCTTTTTGCTGTTTTATTGAAGCAGCTGTTGGAATTCACCTTCATTAGCTGTATTCTCAAATGTCAAGTTCAAGTTTAACATGCGGCTGTTCAAATCAGTTAACATGAGCTACTAAGGTTCGTGCCACGTC
>WLWD01005730.1_pt1:27500-32500 | contig 52845 bp, 28 predicted proteins | sample 6712731 | NCBI WGS metagenome assembly WLWD01 (sample SAMN12718690, study PRJNA576275) | sponge metagenome | isolation source: marine sponge | host: Mycale hentscheli | place: New Zealand: South Island, Marlborough, Capsize Point | collected 2014-11-01
GAAGACTGCCGAACTTTCGCTTCAAGGGACGCCCCTCTCGGGACGACGACCTCAGCGCGGTCCACGCCCTCGCTCCGAAGAGACGGGGGAGAGGTCCAAGAACAAAAAGAACGCTCGGACGGACGTGCGCCCGGGGATGCCGGGAGCGCCATTTGCGTTCAAAGACTCGATGATTCACTGAATTCTGCAATTCACACTAGGTATCGCAGCTTGCTGCGTTCTTCATCGATGCACGAGCCGAGGGGTCCACCGTTAGAAGTTGTATTTTTTTTCGATCAACGCAACCAAAACTCGACGCATAACAAACAGACGGAAAACAGGGGCACGGGAGCGCGAAGCGGGGCGCGAGGGAAGGCACAAGAGTTCCCTCGCCTTAGACCCGGCTCTCTTTTCTCGGAAAAAGAAAGGGCCGCAGGGAACCCCGACAGACGGCTCTCGAACCCGGTACTGTGCACGTGGGTCTCGGCAGAAAACCAAAGACTCTAATGATCCTTCCGCAGGTTCACCTACGGAAACCTTGTTACGACTTTTACTACGTCGGCCATGTGCGGCCCTACCCACAGAATTCGCAACAACAGTCAAGGTCATTGCCGGACGGCGGCTGGTTCGCCACAGCGCACGCGCAGGGAGTCTGTCAAAAAGTGCTTTATGCACAAAAAAAGTGCTTTATGCACAAAAATTCAAAAATTCATACAGATAGTTGGACAAACGTACATGGTGAGATAGTGCAATTTGCAAAGGAAAATGGTGAGTATAATAGTACATAATGGTTGTCTGCATTATAGTTTGTTCCGAGTTCACATAAGCAGGTGCTTACACAGCATGTCTGCCGACGCACACACAACCTCTCTCTGGAGCAGGGCAATTACTGTCTCTATTGCGTTGGGCCAGAACAGGTCGGCGTCCTCCAGGTGGGCCTTTAGTCTGCCCACCGTCCCCAGGTCGCCAACCACCACCGGAACACAGCGAACCCTCCAGCCGCTTTCCTGCCCAGCCAGGTCTGCCGCCAGGGTCTGGTATTTTGCTCGTTTCTCCGCCTCCCTAGTCTCCAGGCAGCTTTCATATGCCGCAGCCACCTCCATGATGGTCACTCTGCACGACCTGAAGTTCCGGATCAGGACATCCGGCCTTCTTTCTGCAATCGTTCCCTTGGTCGGGCAGAGCTGGTCCACTGCCACTTCGAACTCGCCCGCAGGTCCGTAGTTCCCCGGCACCGCCCTACCATTCAACTCTCTGTATGCGTTCGGGATGGGGATGCCCCTCTCAGAGAAAATGGACCTGACCAGCACATACAGGAGGCGATCATGCCTCCACTTCATAAATGTCCACTCATGTGCCGGACAGGCCGAGAGGATGTGGCCGATGGTCTCCGGAGATCCATGGCAGACTCTGCACCTGTCGTCCTTGCGTCTCCCCAGGAACACCTAGACATAGATATATGATCAACCATAAGTCAATGGACTCTCTGCTAATCGGGTCAGAACACACACACTACACCCTCTATCTCACCCAGGCCCCTCTCACCGGCAAAACCCACAACAGCCCATGGGTCACTCAACACATGGTATACAACACACTCACCTCTCTTCTTCTCGTTAGGGTCACTCCATCCTGCGCCGCAACTATGTCTCCCTCCACCTTCTGGGGGACCTTTCCGTCCGTCAGCCATCTGACGGACAACTTCTTATTCACTGCCTGTCTATCTAGCTGCCGGAGGTAGACTCCATGGATGGTTTTGGCCTTTATCTCTCTTACCAAGTCTGCCTGCTGTGCCTTCTTTAGTTCTGCCAGGGTCTCTTTAGCGACCTTCGCAGGTGCTCTGTCGTCCTCAGCTCCGTCTGCGTCCCTGAGCAGGCCACATCGCATTTGGTACCTGTCAAGGATGGATAGCGCCGCCCCGAGAATCGTCATTCTATGCTCAGCTTCCTCAAAATGCTTGAGGAAAGCTACTGCTCCTTCGATTCTGCTATCCGCTGCACGTGTCAAGTAGAGGGCTGCCCCCATCACCTCTACCTCCCACACAAAGGTCAGGGCTGCAAGTCCTCTGCCTCCCATGTCCCTGTGCAGGTGGACCCTGGCACTCGATGCCGCAGGGTTATGGGCCTGGTTGGCAGACAGGATTGCCCTGGTCCGCACGTCCAACTCGACTAGGTCCCTGCGGTACCACTCGACTAATGGCATATAAAATCGGACCACCGCAACAGCCCATCCATTGTGGGCTGCCACCTTCTCGCTGATGCTCAGTGGTGATGACCAAACCAGTGCCACCCTCTTCAAATACTCCTGCCTCACTCTGGCTCTTGTGAGGCCACTGTGCGCCCGGAATACCTGCTCAACCCCCAGGTACCTGTACGGGGTGCTTGAGTCAATCTCCCTGATGATCCCCGCACTCACAACCACTCCACTGGCGTCGCATCTCAACCTCCCTTTCTTCAGGTGGGCCACTGCGCACTTCCTCACCCCCAGCGTCATACCCACCGCTGCAGCAACCCGCTCCACATCCGCCAACGTGCTGGCCAAGTCCTCCTGCCTGGACTCATATACCTTGAGGTCGTCCATAAACATCACATGAGTGATGGGGGAAGCATGGAAGCGCGAGTTGAAACCCACCTTCTTTCGTAACAGGCCAGAGAGCGGGGAAACCACCAGGGAGAACAGGAGCGGGGACAGCGAATCCCCTTGGTACAAGCCCCTTCTGAATCTCACGAGGTGCCGGACCGTTCCTGAGCCATTGCACCGAATCTCCAGGTTCGTTGCCCACTTGCCCATGACCTTGGCCAGTCCGCGTCGAACGATCTCCGGGGCCTGAACCATCTCAAGGCACGCAGCGATCCACGTGTGGGGAACGACATCGAAGGCCTTCCGGAAATCAATCCATGCTACCGACAGATCCTGCTCGTACAACTTCGCCTCTTTGGCCAGTGTCATATCCACCACCAGGGCATCCAGGCATCCTCTTCTACCTTGGACTCCTGCCCTCTGCTCCTCCGGGAGCAGGGTGCCAACTGCTCTGTGCAGAATGACAGTCAGAGCCCCGGTCATCGCCTTGTATCCACAGTTTAGGCAAGTTATAGGCCTGAATTGGCCCGGCTCTGTTGCCCCCTCTACCTTCGGGATCAGGACGGTCCGGCCTCTTACAAACCAGTGGGGGAAGCCATCCCCACTGTCTATAACTTCTTTGATGGTCCTCATGATGTAGTTTGCCACACCACCGAGATGTCTCAGCCAGAAGGGAGCTAGTCCATCAGGCCCAGGTGCCTTCCATGGCGCCTGTTTCGACACTGCCAGCCCCCATGCAGCGTCCCACGGTATCTCATCCACTTCAGTCTCCTCCAGCGCCACTGCGACAGCCTCGCCCCATTCCACAATCGCGTCATCCTGGGGATCAGCTTCACCTTCTGCTCCCCAGATGTCCTCCCAAAAGGTGGCGAAGGCATTCACGTCTACTGGGCCACCCATCCCTGGGCTGGCCTGTTGTTCTGAAAGCGCCATCAGTCCCACCGCAGCAACTCTATGCCTCAGCCTCGTCTGCTTCAGCTTCCTTTCTGCCTTGAGGAGCTGGCACTTCCTCACACGAACTCTGCCTTCCCACTTGTAGATTTCTGCACGCAACCTGCGGTCTGTCAATCTATTCATGCCTAGGTCCTTGGCCAGCCTCCGACTCCTGACCAGTTGACCACAGGTGCGGCGGCCTTTGGTCCGGGCACTTCTGAGCTCCCCCTTCAGTCTTCTGAGCAACCGTTCATGTATGCCTGCCCGCCTCCGTAGGTTCTTTACTCTTTGTTGCTGGACTGCCAGTTTTGATCTTGCCTGCTTCTCCGGGTGCTCAGCTACTGGGGGTCTGTCAGTCAGGGACCATTCAATACCGTCCTCAACGTCGTATGTCGTAGCAGGTTCACTCTCTCCTGCTTCCACCGCTGCACAATGCCTGGCTGCCTTCACAGCAAGCACTGCACCGCTGTACAACAGGCAGTTCAAGCGCCATAGTCTGGCTGCCGGCTTGGCCAGCTGGGGCCCACTTTCCCAAATGTCCACCATTATGTCATCTATCTCCGCCAGCATGCCGGAATCCACAGTTCTACCACGCAGGCTGGGTCTGGATCTGGAGTCTAGGCCATCCCACCCTGAATCAAGCAGGGCCTGGTAGAATGCCTTCAGCTTGGGCCTCCAGGCGTCCAGGAATCCATAGGGACCGTTCAGGTCCGGCTCGGTGGGGGCATCCGGCACTTCCAGTGTTGGGCCCACAGCAGGCCTCTCCTGAGGCAGCGCTTGCCTAGCTCTGATACGCTGCAGTTGCCTCAACAGGGCTGCAGCTCTCGAGGGCCGTTGTGGGTAAGCCAGGGACCATCTCCTCTCCAGCTCGTGCATTCTTTGCTTCCCCCTGAGGGGAAGATCCCAGACCTCCCCCGCAATACGCTCCAGCAGTGCGCAGTTGGCTGGGGTCCAGTGCACACAGGATCGAACATAGCCTCCAGCGCGCCTCCTCGGCTCCACCATCATTCAGTCTGCACACAAACAGATATAATTGACATAGTGGAGTTTGGGGTAGCTTACTACCCGCCTTCCCCGGACTATCACACCCCCCTCTGTTGACCCAAAGCGCATGCTATTGAAGTGCACAGGGGTAGACGCAATGTGCCCCCACCCCCGCCCACATTGAGAGACCACACCCACCGACGGACAGAATGTACATAATACTACCACCGCGGGCAGGGCGGAACTCCCTCAGAAGGAGTGAGACAAGCCAAAGAAGGCCACTGACTGTTTAGCCCTGAACACCGGGGTACCGGGCCCCACCACACCAGATCGCAGACCGATGGTTTCACCCAAAACAGCCACACTCTCCAATGCAGCAGAACCCAGCCCCAGCATTCAGGTTTACACCTGGGGGCCCGACTCTATCAACACACCCATAGGGCCATCCAACCGGCTGGCTAGGCCAATCTTCAGAGCTCCAGGGCACTCCTGAGTCTACTTTGAGGCAAGCCAGTGCTTCCCCA
>WLWD01005730.1_pt1:35000-37500 | contig 52845 bp, 28 predicted proteins | sample 6712731 | NCBI WGS metagenome assembly WLWD01 (sample SAMN12718690, study PRJNA576275) | sponge metagenome | isolation source: marine sponge | host: Mycale hentscheli | place: New Zealand: South Island, Marlborough, Capsize Point | collected 2014-11-01
TGAAACTGCTTGGAAAGCCAAAATTTTCGTGCAAGGTTCTCTGCAAGTAAAACAACTGTTCCATTTATGCAAATGGTTTGCACACTAAAATGGCGCATGCAGTGGGCGGAGTCACGCTGTCGTCTTTAAAATGTTGAGGTAAAGCAGTGAGCGAAAGCAATAAAGTTGGCTGTTTCTTTTAAGCAAACTGTTTCAGGAAACCAGCTGCTTTATTTGAGCAGCTGGTTTTGGAAGCCAGCTGTTTCAGCAAAGCAGCTGTTTCAGCAAAGCAGCTGTTTCAATTCCTGTAGCTGGACCAGTACAGAGGTGGTTCCACTATACTCAATTGTAGCTAGGCAGCTGTTCATGTCAAGCAGCTGCCAATGTCAAGCTGTTTGTTGTGGTAAAGGAGCTGTTTAAATAAAACAGCTGTTCCCATTAAACATCTGTTTTCATAAAGCAGATGTTTTGTTTTACCAATATTCTGCTGGAGTCGTAAATTATGGGGACAAGCAGCTTTGCGATCTAAGAGGGTGTTTGCTCCGAGCATCAGCACCAAAATAAGCTGTACAAGATAAGCAGCTGTACAAGCTAAGCAGCTGTTCAGGAAGAGAATTCAAGTGGAGCACTAAGTTGAGGAGTTCAAGTTCAACAGTCCATTCAGTTTCCAACAGAGAATTGGCTCCAATGAAAACAGCTAGTTTCAGACGCAGTAATGGGTTAAGATCTTTTTGCTGTTTTATTGAAGCAGCTGTTGGAATTCACCTTCATTAGCTGTATTCTCAAATGTCAAGTTCAAGTTTAACATGCGGCTGTTCAAATCAGTTAACATGAGCTACTAAGGTTCGTGCCACGTCAATACGCTGCGCACATTAATGAGGGGTTTTCATAAGCCAGTCAATTCAAATATATTGAAAAGTAAAACCAAAGTAAAAGTATGATTAAATGGATGGTTAATTACACTAAGTAGAAGTAAAGTACCAGTAAACAGAGTAGACAACTACAAAGTTAAAGTAAAGTACCAGTAAACAACAACTACACTAAGTAGAAGTGAAGTACTACTAAAGTACCAGTAAACAGAGTAGACAACTACAAAGTTAAAGTAAAGTACCAGTAAACAACAACTACACTAAGTAGAAGTGAAGTACTACTAAAGTACCAGTAAACAGAGTAGACAACTACAAAGTAAAAGTAAAGTAGTACCAGTAAACAGAGTAGACTGCACTGAGTAGAAGTCAAGTACCAGTAAACAGAGTAGACTACACTGAGTAGAAGTCAAGTACCAGTAAACAGAGTAGACTACACTGAGTAGAAGTCAAGTACCAGTAAACAGAGTAGACAACTACAAAGTAAAAGTAAACAGAGTAGACAACTACAAAGTAAAAGTAAAGTCAAATATGTAGAAGAGTAAAATAAAAGTAAAAGTAGAATTAGATGGAGCAAATGAGTGTAAATGCATTCTGAACAGTGTAAATATATATATAACGTCATAGCTGTAAAGTGGTTCTTTTGAGATAGTATAGTAATTGTAAGACCTAACTCACAGCTTTGCTTAAAGAGTGGCCAGTCCTGAGCCAAAAGTGACTGTTTAGAGAAAATAGTAAACGTAAGTGTTTACACACAAGTCATAAGTTGTACCAAAGCAGAAATTTAGAGAAACTAGTAAAAGTAGTAGTAGTGGCAGCAGCAGTAGGTAGTAGTAGTAGCAGTAGTAGTAGTGGCAGCAGCAGTAGGTAGTAGTAGTAGCAGTAGTAGTAGTAGTAGTAGTAGTAGTAGTAGTAGTAGTAGTAGTAGTAGTAGTAGTAGTAGTAGTAGTAGTAGCAGCAGTAGCAGTAGTAGTAGAAATAAAAGTCGCAAGTCGTAGCAAAGAACATGTTCAAGTATAAAAGCAGTAGCAGCAACAGCAGCAGTAGTAGTAGTAGTAGTAGTAGTAGTAGTAGTAGTAGTAGTAGTAGTAGTAGTAGCAGTAGTAGTAGAAAAAGTAAAAGTGGAAAGTCGTAGCAAAAGTGACCGTTTAGAGAATGTAAAAGTAAAAGTCCAAAAGTCGTAGCCAAAGTGACTGTTTAGAGAATGTACAAGTAAAAGTCCCAAGTGTGGTAGCAAAAAACTCACGTTTACAAAAAGTAGTAGTAAAGTAGTACAAGTTGTAAGTGGTAGCCAATGTGGCTGTTTAGAGTGTGCTGTAAGCAATAACCATAAATCGTAGCTACCTACCCAAACTGAGTAAAATTGAATGCTTTAATAGTAACATGAGCAATAGTATAAAGACTAAAATTGTAAAACTTAATAGGACTTAAATGTTTTGAGATAATGCTAATAAAAGAAGTACAAAAGGAGTAGAAGTAGTATGGTTGTTTGGAGGTTTGTAGTAAAAAATGTAATCATAAAGTCAATTGTTGAATGAGGAGGAGGAGGAGGAGGAGGAGGAGGAGGAGGAGGAGGTCACTTTTATTGAAACTACTTTTGCTCACTTATACCTACAACCAATTTATTGTACTTTTTTTATTGGGAACCATGACAA
>WLWD01005730.1_pt1:47500-52845 | contig 52845 bp, 28 predicted proteins | sample 6712731 | NCBI WGS metagenome assembly WLWD01 (sample SAMN12718690, study PRJNA576275) | sponge metagenome | isolation source: marine sponge | host: Mycale hentscheli | place: New Zealand: South Island, Marlborough, Capsize Point | collected 2014-11-01
CGCTCTTCTCGCCGCTCTGCTTCCGAGCTCAGGCCCTGGGCCGGGCCGTGACAGCTGCCTCCACTCGAGGCAGCTGCACCCCAGCCGGGCGGCCTGGCCAAGTCAGTCTCTCGCCGTGAAAGGCGATGAAATCCGGAGACGGCTGCACTGCTCAGACAGCAGCACACGCCAACCCCTCATAGTAGCCAGAGTTGTTGTGTGCTGCAAAGGCGCTTCCTCGCGGAGAACTTTCCGGTGCTCCGCGTGCACTGTGGACTTTGTGCGTGCGCGTGCTCCGGCGCAGCGAAATTTTTTAAATACTTCATTTTCGCCCGTTATTTTGGCTGCAGTCCCCAGTTGGGTCCTGGGATGCAAGCACGCCTTGGGTACCACAAAACCACAATTTTGGCTCGTGCTGATGAAACTGCTTGGAAAGCCAAAATTTTCGTGCAAGGTTCTCTGCAAGTAAAACAACTGTTCCATTTATGCAAATGGCTTGCACACTAAAATGGCGCATGCAGTGGGCGGAGTCACGCTGTCGTCTTTAAAATGTTGAGGTAAAGCAGTGAGCGAAAGCAATAAAGTTGGCTGTTTCTTTTAAGCAAACTGTTTCAGGAAACCAGCTGCTTTATTTGAGCAGCTGGTTTTGGAAGCCAGCTGTTTCAGCAAAGCAGCTGTTTCAGCAAAGCAGCTGTTTCAATTCCTGTAGCTGGACCAGTACAGAGGTGGTTCCACTATACTCAATTGTAGCTAGGCAGCTGTTCATGTCAAGCAGCTGCCAATGTCAAGCTGTTTGTTGTGGTAAAGGAGCTGTTTAAATAAAACAGCTGTTCCCATTAAACATCTGTTTTCATAAAGCAGATGTTTTGTTTTACCAATATTCTGCTGGAGTCGTAAATTATGGGGACAAGCAGCTTTGCGATCTAAGAGGGTGTTTGCTCCGAGCATCAGCACCAAAATAAGCTGTACAAGATAAGCAGCTGTACAAGCTAAGCAGCTGTTCAGGAAGAGAATTCAAGTGGAGCACTAAGTTGAGGAGTTCAAGTTCAACAGTCCATTCAGTTTCCAACAGAGAATTGGCTCCAATGAAAACAGCTAGTTTCAGACGCAGTAATGGGTTAAGATCTTTTTGCTGTTTTATTGAAGCAGCTGTTGGAATTCACCTTCATTAGCTGTATTCTCAAATGTCAAGTTCAAGTTTAACATGCGGCTGTTCAAATCAGTTAACATGAGCTACTAAGGTTCGTGCCACGTCAATACGCTGCGCACATTAATGAGGGGTTTTCATAAGCCAGTCAATTCAAATATATTGAAAAGTAAAACCAAAGTAAAAGTATGATTAAATGGATGGTTAATTAAACTAAGTAGAAGTAAAGTACCAGTAAACAGAGTAGACAACTACAAAGTTAAAGTAAAGTACCAGTAAACAACAACTACACTAAGTAGAAGTGAAGTACTACTAAAGTACCAGTAAACAGAGTAGACAACTACAAAGTAAAAGTAAAGTAGTACCAGTAAACAGAGTAGACTGCACTGAGTAGAAGTCAAGTACCAGTAAACAGAGTAGACTACACTGAGTAGAAGTCAAGTACCAGTAAACAGAGTAGACTACACTGAGTAGAAGTCAAGTACCAGTAAACAGAGTAGACAACTACAAAGTAAAAGTAAACAGAGTAGACAACTACAAAGTAAAAGTAAAGTCAAATATGTAGAAGAGTAAAATAAAAGTAAAAGTAGAATTAGATGGAGCAAATGAGTGTAAATGCATTCTGAACAGTGTAAATATATATATAACGTCATAGCTGTAAAGTGGTTCTTTTGAGATAGTATAGTAATTGTAAGACCTAACTCACAGCTTTGCTTAAAGAGTGGCCAGTCCTGAGCCAAAAGTGACTGTTTAGAGAAAATAGTAAACCTAAGTGTTTACACACAAGTCATAAGTTGTACCAAAGCAGAAATTTAGAGAAACTAGTAAAAGTAGTAGTAGTGGCAGCAGCAGTAGGTAGTAGTAGTAGCAGTAGTAGTAGTGGCAGCAGCAGTAGGTAGTAGTAGTAGCAGTAGTAGTAGTAGTAGTAGTAGTAGTAGTAGTAGTAGTAGTAGTAGTAGTAGTAGTAGTAGTAGTAGTAGTAGCAGCAGTAGCAGTAGTAGTAGAAATAAAAGTCGCAAGTCGTAGCAAAGAACATGTTCAAGTATAAAAGCAGTAGCAGCAACAGCAGCAGTAGTAGTAGTAGTAGTAGTAGTAGTAGTAGTAGTAGTAGTAGTAGTAGCAGTAGTAGTAGAAAAAGTAAAAGTGGAAAGTCGTAGCAAAAGTGACCGTTTAGAGAATGTAAAAGTAAAAGTCCAAAAGTCGTAGCCAAAGTGACTGTTTAGAGAATGTACAAGTAAAAGTCCCAAGTGTGGTAGCAAAAAACTCACGTTTACAAAAAGTAGTAGTAAAGTAGTACAAGTTGTAAGTGGTAGCCAATGTGGCTGTTTAGAGTGTGCTGTAAGCAATAACCATAAATCGTAGCTACCTACCCAAACTGAGTAAAATTGAATGCTTTAATAGTAACATGAGCAATAGTATAAAGACTAAAATTGTAAAACTTAATAGGACTTAAATGTTTTGAGATAATGCTAATAAAAGAAGTACAAAAGGAGTAGAAGTAGTATGGTTGTTTGGAGGTTGGTAGTAAAAAATGTAATCATAAAGTCAATTGTTGAATGAGGAGGAGGAGGAGGAGGAGGAGGAGGAGGAGGAGGAGGAGGTCACTTTTATTGAAACTACTTTTGCTCACTTATACCTACAACCAATTTATTGTACTTTTTTTATTGGGAACCATGACAAAGCATGCAAGTCAATGGTTACAGATGGAACTAAAGTAAATAGTACTATTAACAGTAAAAGGTTATAGGTGGATTTAGATTAAAAGCAGCAGAAGCAGTGACGTGTTATAGGAAAACAGATACACTGCTATTGGTTCTAATTAGATGTAGTGCATTTATAGTATAACTAATTGAGTTGTATTATCCATTTAGGAATGACATCAATTGTCATTGTGTTTTACATATTAACTACTTATAAATCTATTCAACTAATAATCACCCTACTTTTATGAATTGTTACTTACATACCTGTCAATGGCAAGTGGGAAGCTAATATTCTTCATGGAAGGGAGGATCTGTCATCTGTCAAAAGAAAACAAAAACAAACACTCTTATGCAACACATTTATACAAAAGGTGATAACTGGCTCCAAAATCATACTACACACACACACACACACACACACACACACACACACACACACACACACACACACACACACACACACATACATACACACATATACATACATACACACACACACATATACATATACACATACACACATATATACATATACACATACACACATATATACATATATACATATATACATACATACATACATACATACATACATACACACACACAAATATACACATGCATATATACAAGGCTACAAATATATACATGTGCCTACAAACATATATCCATACCTGCCTAAAAGCATAGATACATACATTCAATCATACATACATACATACATACATACATACATACAGACATACATACACATGCATATATACATAGCTACAAATATAGATACATGTGCCTAAACATAGATCCATACATACTTATGAGCATAGATAGGTACATACATTCATACATACATGCATACACACATACATACATGCATGCATACATACATACATACATATATACATACATACATACATGCCTACTAACATACACACACACACATGCCTACATTCCAAAAAGGTACCTTTCTTCTGAACAAACTTCCCAACCAAAGAAAGTCCAAAAGAAATTTTTTCAAAATGCAGCTGTCACCAGCATAAACTTCTCAGCAAAGAAAGGTTTACAGCAGTAAAATGCCCACACTTACAGGGAAGAAATGTACACCAGTCAGTGAGCTCAAACACAATCACCAGGTACTACAAAGAAACCAAATCTTGAAAGCTAAAGAACTCAGCCACATGCTTAAAGCATGACTTCACATAACTCTAGTAAATGCCCACTGCAAAGAAGTATTTGGCAAAGGAACACTGTGTAGCACTGCAACACACCTTACCAATGCCCTGACAATGGATTCTTTGATCGTGGCAGCAGTTTTTTTGAAGGTAGGTACAAGATTGATCAGGATAAACTAAACTGCTGGGATTAATCGCCAGTTATCCTGCGCCACTTGTATAGAGCAGTTCACTTTAACTTATAGCTAAAGAACAGTTTGTATTTATAAGCTGTGCAAGAACAGCCATATAACTGCTACAGGATCATATGCATGCTGCTACAAGACCACAGACACTTGTACAATACACTATTTGTATGCAACAGTCCTCACTACTGCAAGATCACAGCTAATCTTTCCGCAATCCACTTCAAATCACTGTTGAGTAGAGCAGGACGAAGATTGCAAGTTTGGATGACAGTAAAAGCAGCAGCAGCAGCAGCAGCAGCAACAACAACAACAACAACAACAACAACAACAACAACAACAACAACAACAACAACAACAACAACAACAACAACAACAACAACAAACCATTTCAATGCCAACACTACAAGATCACAGGCAATCATGTAACACTCCAAATCACTGTTAGTTACATTCTTGAGCAAAGCAGGTAAGATTGCAAGTTATGGAGAAGGCTTACAAAAAATAAACAGTAGCAGCAACAACAACAGCAACAACTACTACTACTACTACTACTACTACTACTACTACTACTACTACTACTACTACTACTACTTCAGTCTGTACAAGATCACAGGTAATCTTGCAACACTACGCTCTGAATAGAGCATAAAGGTATGGAGGATGTTTACAAATAAATGAACAGCAGCAACAATTACTACTACTACTACTACTACTACTACTACTACTACTACTACTACTACTACTATTACTACTACTACTACTACTACTATTACTACTACTACTACTACTACTACTTCAGTCTGTGCCAAGATCACAGATAATCTTGCAACACTACGCTCTGAACTATTTCAGTCTGTGACTGCCACAAGATCACAACACTTTATGCTCTGAATATAGAGCAGTAAAGATTTTTAAATAAAGGTTTTGGTAGCAAAAGTAGCCGTTTAGAGAATGCAAAAGGTAAAAGTAAAAGTCGCAAGTGGTAGCAAAAGGGACCGTTTAGAGAATGTAAAAGTAAAAGTCGCAAGTGGTAGCAAAAGGTGGCGTTTAGAGAATGTAAAAGGTAAAAGTAAAAGTCGCAAGGGGATGTAAAAGGTAAAAGTAAAAGTCGCAAGTGGATGTAAAAGGTAAAAGTAAAAGTCGCAAGTGGTAGCAAAAGGGA
>WLWD01001615.1_pt1 | contig 52832 bp, 30 predicted proteins | sample 6712731 | NCBI WGS metagenome assembly WLWD01 (sample SAMN12718690, study PRJNA576275) | sponge metagenome | isolation source: marine sponge | host: Mycale hentscheli | place: New Zealand: South Island, Marlborough, Capsize Point | collected 2014-11-01
AGGACTGATCCTATGAGTTTATTTTGAGAGAAAATTTTTTTCTTGCCCTTTAGCTATATACTCTTAATGGTACCAAAAGACAACACTTTAAAAGAAGATAATTGCTCCCACAACCATTGATTACTTACCATTTTACTTTGGCACTTTTATCAATTGCTTCCTGCATATACTAGCACTGTATAGACTTACGTGAGGAGCATGATGTTGTCTCTTGGGAGGCTGCCCAAACCACCAGTGACATTGTTAGCATAACTTGTGAAAGAGTCTAGAAGAAAGGAAGCGTCCGAAAACTCAGGGAATTGATTTCCACCTGTGAATGTGATGACCATAGTGAGCACAACTCTGATGCCGAATCCTTGGATATACAACTGTAGTAATATAGTATATAGCAATAGAAAAAAACAGAAAAATATAAAAATACTCCCTATAATAAATATAAATTATTTAAACTTTTTTGTCAAGTTGTGTTGTTGCTAAATAAATTACTAACATTCACAGTGTGTCTAATTTCATATCAATTTACTGTTCTTTGCTGAATAAGGTAAAATATTTATTGTGGCATATTAGCGGAATTTTTGGTTTGAGTTAGTTGTCAGAAAAAGCTAGCCTTTTGTTTTTTGGTTGTACAACCATAAGCTTTTGCACTGAGCCTAATGCTTCCTATGTCACATTTTAACCCTTTCGTTCCCAATCCCGCTTAAAAGCGGGTGAAGACCGGTTGGCTTCTCCGAATTTTTAAAAATAGTTACTTTATAGCTAGAACCTTCAGATTGCATACACAGGTGCCCAATGCGTTGGAGGAGCATCTAAAATAGCTTTCAGCCAGGGCTGCTTCGACAGTACCTCACAGCAGTTGCGTTTATTTCTTCCTCGGCAAAAAAAAAAAAAACATCGGTTCTCCGTCGAATTTAAAAAAAAGTTACCTTCTTCACAGCAGCTTCATTTATGGATCCAGTCATCTCCAGAGCTTTGTAGAAGCAGCGAAAAATTGCTTGAGCCCAGTAGCCTTCCATAACACATTGAAACAACCGCTTCTTTGCCGACCAAGACTTTGCGGTTTGACTTACTGTCTTTTTTTTTTATTTATAAAATCGCCAGTTCAACTGGGGGCCTCCCCATTACGTACAGTCTTAGGTAATGCTTATTACATCACAGGAAAAAAGTGAGCGTGTCGTGTGATCCAGGTAACTATGCAAAAAAATATTTTTTTTCGAAGTCAATTTGGAAAGATGGCGTCTACCAGTTACAGTGCTGTGGAAGTTTTATACTTGCTTGATACTGACTCTAGCGACTCAGGATCAAGCGGAGAAGAGGGAGCCGACATCTAGGGCTATAGGAGGCCCTGTATCAGGGTTGGGGACCAGACCCCGTCAACTCTGACACTGACAATGGAAGTCAAAAAGATGATCGATGTAAGCTTGTCTTTCTCTTGTCTTTCTCTTGAAAACTAGCAAGCTTCTGTTGTGGAAAGGACTTATTTATAGCTATATTGAGATGGAGAAAGCTGTTTAGCTATAATATATATATATTTCATTGAGTTTTGAGATTTGAAAGTGGGTTGTGGTTTGTTGAACAATTTCAAATTTTCAAAAAAATTTAATTTTTTTTACCAGAATGTACTACTAGGACCAGATGTGTATGCAGTCACCGACCCGATTGTGAAGAGGGATTGTGAAGAGGGATTGTGAAGAGGAAGCAGATAAGGCAACAGGAGCAGAGTCTTCCATTGATGAAGGAGAAGATGCTGGACCTGGCGAAGTACACTCGGAGCCCCACCCCCCTCCCTCCCAAACAAAAATCCTGTATGAAACCGCATACAATACATCATAAAGTTGCAATTATATAGGATCATGAATAATTTGTTGTTTGTATTACAAATATCTTTGTTGTTGGTGTTTTTGTGTATATGAAATTGTTTTGTAGTGGAGCTCGACGTCCAATGGCGTATGTTCCTTGTGGACACTCATAGATGTCTCCTACATGATCACAATCAGCACCACACACAACAAACAACATATTTTATTGTTGAACTAATATAATATTGGTATAAAGTACATCAAACAATATTATTTCTATTTTTTTATTATTATTATTGATGGAAAAAGTGGAATTTTTTGGGAAAAAAAAATTTTTTTTTTAAAGTAATAGTAGAGGGCCTAAATATTATTCAATTTTCTCAATCAAAAAATGAGGGGAATCCCAAACTCTTGGTCTATTTAGTGATATATGGTTGCTATGGGGTTTTCCCAGCCAGCATCGAGTTAAAAAAATAAAACGGTAATGCACTATTCCGCGGTAGGAGATTAGATTTTTCCCCGCGCGTCCAAACAATTCGGGAACGAGAGGGTTAACAAATAAATTCTTGCCTCTTATTGTAGTTCGCTTTATGGTACTGTATTTATGAAGTGCTAGTATTGGAGATTCTATTGGTGAGTATACACTGCACATTAAAGAGAGACATCATTTACATCTATCATTTTCATTGCACCAGCTATATACCAACTTATTGATACCTGATTAGGCATGCCACAGTAATTCTTGTATGATTGCTAACTAGGTTGATAACTTACATTATTCATTCCATTGGCTATTGCGAGTGTTCTTTGCACAGTGGCTGTTGCATTACACCCAAATGCTGTATACTATACATACATTGTATCGAATATAGTCATTATATTTTTGCCAAGGACATAATACTTACCTGTGCATCATCATTCACAGCTACAAACTCTACATAATATGTTGATGCTTGTCGACGCACCTAATACATCTAGTAATAGTAGCACATTTTCTTGTTCTAACAGTTAATACATCTAGTAATAGTAGCACATTTTCTTGTTCTAACAGTTAATATTGTAATTAAAACTTAAGTTTAGTTTAATTAACAATATTGGCTATTAGTATGAGAAAATTTTGCTATTATTATAATTATTTCAGCCGAGAATGACTGAATGAATTATTAGTAGTGTAACAATTGCTGGATACTGACATATTTGTCTGCCATAAAACTAGATCTACTAGGATTAGCACCATTGAAACCTATTTATAGTTCAATCCAGCTTCTAAGCCATTGTCATCATTGTACAGTACTATAGTAAAACCTAAAATAGTAGTGTGGCTATTTCCTGTAATATGAAAGGATCTGAGGTAATATTTCATTTTCCTAAATTCCTGTAAATGAAATGATTTTGTCTCAATGTTGCAGCAAACTTTTTCAAGTAATGTTCAAATTAGGTTTCTACTTTTAATTGATTGTATTCTTATTCCCATTATAATGGTAAATATTTAATGCCACTTATTTACTTTTCAATTTATTCACATGTAATTTATTGTGAGTATTTCTGTAAATGTATACTAAAGGTATCCCATCATTACTCTGGCATCATTCTCCCATTTCTTTGTGGCAGCACACCAGAACAGATTCAATTTTATTTCTCTCATGCACAAAGATTAAATTGTCTCCACACTGCCCAGCTGTGCTCACAAGGCATACTGCTGCACTTCATAAGGACTGTTTTTTTGCAAAATGGTGCTTAATTTTTGGAGATACGGCATGATTATTCAACTGGAGTGCATTACTATCAGCACCAAGGCATTGCTATGTGATAAATTCAATGAATGCTTCAATTAACTGCAAGCACACAAATAAATAAATACTTAGCTAGTAAGTTTAAGTTCGGCTAATAGTTACAGTCACAATTAATTTAGAATTAAATCTGCTGTATGCTCGTGTGTATGCTATAAAACTTACTCTGTGTTGTGAAGTAATATCTTTAGACAAATAATTTTCCATTGTTTCACATTCTAATGAAAAATTCACAAGTTTTTTATAACTATATAGAGCCAGACTCAGACCTAGGGAATAGTTTTATGATACATTTACTATGATGAGGAGTTCTACATGTATGACTGCTAGGGGAAATCTGCTAGGGGAAATGATATAAAACCAGGAGAATTCTACAAATTGACTATAATGTGGAAATTGCCAGCAAAACTTGGGAGCAATCCGGCAAAACAGAAATGGTTGGTAACTATGGTCAGTCTATTACTACTGAGTTGTCACATTCATAAGAAATTAATTTCTCTATTGTTATACTTACATTACTAAGTGATTGCACAACAAAATTCATTTCTGCTACAAAATCTAGTTTTTGACAAAGCATAAAATTAGCAAAATTTTCTTACCATTATGTTCTATTTTTGGAAGTGTGCGGGTAAGTTCCACGCCCACGAATGGCCTATCGTGATGAAGGACCAGGTGCTTAGAGCTGGCGCTTGGTTAGAACTATGTGCAACCACTGGCGCGAGCTTGCAGTCTTACATAGCAACCGAAACGTGCGCACTCCTTAACTTGTCTAGAGCCAAAGTTTTCAGAGGTAAGCAACAACTTTGTCATAACAAATTACAGCATTAAATACGCAACAAGAGGATGCGGTTAACATTGGGTGACCACAAGTATGAACATCATTATAGGACAGCAGGATTTGGTAAGGGATGACAAGGTAAGGAATGGAATAATAATAATAAAGTTCAATGTTCGTAGTCTTTCGCGGGAGGGCGTAGGCTGGCTACTCTGACTGGGCTGAGTCTTGAGATGGAAACGAAGTCCCAGACAGGAAGCATATTGAGATTGCTTGTATAATGTATAAGGTGTCCTCTGGAATAACAAAATAAACCTGCTGTAGCATTGGCAAGATCATGAAAAATGTAATACCTCATCCAATAGAGTGTTTTCATCGATTACGTAATGCAGGTTAAGGGTGCTGGCACACCGGATACGCCTCCGCCCACACAAATCAATTAAGGTTAATTGGCTGTTGCTATGGAAAATAACTCCGATTCTATACCTTGCAGGTTCACGCAGCCAAGCGAATCTACGAGACATGCTGGCAAAATGTGGACTTACCAAGAATGACTGACACACGCACTGAACCAAAGAAGTTATGAAGCCTCAAAGTCCCAAAATAAACGGAACTTATTGGAGATAGTGGAGGACGCACAGAAGCCAGAATTTCGTCCACCGCTTCTTCAGCTCATTGTTTACAATATTGTCGTTTTTGTTTTGTTCAATTCTATTTTGCTTTATGTTTACTCATATTTTTACGTGATTTTTTTCTTGTTGCGTCACAAATGTATAGTGTATCGAAAAACAAAAACGACTACTTTTATTACCTTATTAAGTTACGCCACTGTACCAAAATTGAAACACTAATCATCCGCCTTTCTGTACTTGGAGTACAAAATAGATTCCAATTGTCTCGCATTTTTTTGCCGCTGTGCAATTTTCTAGCCCCGCCCTCCGTAAGCCGAGTTAACTAGTCGTGTGCTTGAACACAAATGGCGAGCGAGCCTTAAACTACACTATTGTTATTCAAACTACTAAAATAAAGTTGAGTTGTTAAATTACGCATATACGATAAAGGGGATTCAATGCCATAGTAACCATTCCCCTCATCTGTTTGAATTGAAAAAGAAGCAACAAAATCAAGTCACGTTATTTAAAATTTTCTTTGTGATATTCTTAATAGTAGTTGTAACGCACAATACTTTCACACAACTGAACATACCTACGCAAGACTTACCTTCGTGGTTCGTCTAGTGGACAATGAATTGTCAAGTAAATGCTGTTGAGTAGTGCTTATAACTGTGACAAATAGTGTATTAACTTACCACCCCCACTAACTCGAATAGAAATGGAGCTCCCAGCACCCGCAAACAATTCAAAGCGGTAAACAATTCAATTTCTAAGGTGATACGAGTAATGGTCGCTAAACCAGAGGATTCTGTTTAGTGAAGTTTGAAACGGGGTCGAACGCGGAGCGAACACAAAAAATACGGAGGGTCAAAGTACAAAATGACATACATACGTCCAAACATATATATAAACTAGTGGTGTGCTTGAGCACAAATGGCGAGCGAGCCTGATAGTTAGGTAACATAAAATGTTACTATGTTTTAGCTTACTTCATGCAAACACTATAATAGCAGTATTGACATTTGATTTCAGCAAACAAATACAAAATTCAATCTCTTTACTTATTAATGAGTAACTGTTGTAGTATCAAAACATCTGCCATTCTGGAAATTCACTCACCAGTAACTCTTGAACAAGCTCTCAGCTAAGACAAAAAATAAACCAGTGTTATTATTTGTAATTTTTAGCCAACAAATTATGGCGGAATTTATACTTACATCATTCTGAGTATTGATAAATTCTGTAGTATCAAATTGAAGTTACTTTGACCTCTGAATACCTTGAATTCTTACAAGCTCTCACCTACAAAAACAAAAGACAATCAATTTTAGCACACAAATACAAAATTACTTTCTTACCTCATTTTCTTGAGCAGTGGTAACTTTTGTAGTACCAAATTTGAGTCCTTCTGACTATTTGAATTTACCAGTCACTGTTGATTAATATGCAAAATAACTCTGGCTTTTCAAAGGGAAAAAGAGGAAGATGGATTGTGCTTTAGCTGATCTGACACCATCTGCCAAATGCCCACGCAAATCTCTGGCTGTCTGTCCACCAAGTGAGGAAGAACTTCAAAAATTTTATAAAACTCTTAGTGAATGTAGAAGTAAGCCCGCCATATTGTCAGTCATTCTCCCTTATGCTAATGATTTCCAGCCCAAAACTTCTTGCTCAAATTTCCCTTCACCTTTGCCTGAATATTTAATAATGGGATATTTGAAACTTTTGGATACCTGTTGTGATTTGGAAGTGAAAGTAACCAGTGAAATGGCAGACTCAGTAGAGAAAGCTACTAGAGATCAAAGTGGTGTCGAACTTATGGTTTAAATATAGAGCTGGTCGAGTAACAGCATCAAAAATGAAGTCAGTATGCCATAGTGATCCTGCTAGTCCAGCTCAAAGTCTGATTAAGGCTATTTGTTATCCTGAAGCATTTAAATTCATCACTGCTGCAACTTCTTGGGGATGTAAACATGAGAAGAGTGCAAGGGATACATATGTGAACCATATGATGGCAAAGCATGCTGGGTTTGAAGTGAATGATAGTGGATTAGTGATAAATCCCACATGGAGTCACATTGGAGCGTCTCCAAATGGATTAGTGAAGTGTAATTGCTGCACACCTGGAGTTGTCGAAATTAAATGCCCATTCTGTCATACAAATGACACTATTAGTGACAGCATTGCACAAGATAAGAAGTTTTGTTTGGACAAGAATACAGATGGCACACTAACTCTGAAGCGCTCACACGCATATTTTTATCAAGTTCAGACACAGATCTTCGTGTGTGAGGTGGAGTATGCTGACTTTGTGGTCTGTACTTTTCCAGAGGAAAAGAAACCTGTGATACACATTGAACGTATTATGGCTGATCCTGAATTTTGGTCCCAGTGTGTAAAAAAATCAACTAAATTATTTACTGTTTGTATCCTCCCTGAACTTCTTGGAAGATGGTACACAAGACCTCAAATTTCCTCTAGTGGTTCTACACAATCACCAGGCCCTTCTAGTGAATCATTTCCTGAAAGTTCCAGTCTATCAGAATCACAAGCAAACAGTACTACAAAGAAGTACTGTTGTTGTCAAGATTCTAAAAATGATGGAGATGAGATGATTGCTTGTGATTATTTGAACTGTCCGATTGAATGGTTTCACACTAGATGTTTACAGATTACCACTATTCCTCGTGGAAAGTGGTATTGTCCCTCTTGTAGGAAGCTACCTGAGTTAAAAAGGCAAAAGAAAAAGTCAATCATGAAAACAAATATATAGCAACTTTTCATTATTCTTTGACTGCATATGAATCTTTATTGACTGCATGTACAATGTTTCTTAACATAATTTTCTGCATGCCATGTTATTATTATAAAGTACAAAAAAATCCTATAGTTTTCAGAGAGCCATTATATATGTATAAAGTTCTCCCATAATATTCTTGTTTATTTCATAATGAAGTACAACATTCAACAAATAAATCTAATCAAAAGGCACTACAGAGTCACATAAGTTATTTAGTGCACAACAAACACGTGTAATACGATCAACAAGCGGTATACTTTCGTGATCTCTTTTAATGATAAAATCTATTGGCAAAGTTCCTTTTAAAATAGTATATCTTTGACGAACAGCTCCTATAATTCTCTCAACATGGATTCTAACATTTGCAATAGCCCGGGTCTCTTCCACTTCTAAAGCTGATAGTTGATTTTTTCCTTTCGTAAAAGATGGTATGTGCAACCTGGCTTGCATCATTCCGACTGACTCTGAAATATCAAATCCTCGATCTGCCAGCACCACATCTCCAGGCAGAAGGTGGGTTAGTATACCACAGTGATTGGTCAAATGTTTATCACTAACTCTTCCTCCCCATGCCTCAGACACTGACACGACACCATGTGGTGCAATTCCAAGCAAAATTTTCACTGTGTTATGGTGTTTGTATGAGGACCACGTACAGGCTCTCCCTAAAAGGTTCGATGGACGGTTAATAAATACTTCAAAACAGTCTATGATCACTACCACTTTCTTTACAAATGAAGCACGATAACAGGCAGGAGTAGGTTTCCAAAGAACTTCCCGTTCAGGCCACTTAATCAAAGACATTAATTTAGTATCCAAGATGGTAAGCCATTTCAATAAAATTCGTGATACTGTAGCCAAGGATACATCAAATCTGTATGCAAAATCTTGTAATGGGCTATCAAGCCGAAGTTTTGCGATGACAATCATGAATTCTTGAAAATTCGTCAGCTTTGTAGGATTTTTATTTAAAAACTGTACAGGTGGTGCCACAAAATCAAAGAGAGCTTTAAGAATTTTAAAGGACGGAAGACCAGTGTAGAATTTCACATAGCTGTCACTTTGTAGTGATTCTTCACTGAATGCTGCTGCACAAGATATCTTCATTATTTTTAAGACCATTAATTGTTCCATAGGAAGTGTTTAGTTCTCTCTGTATCATCCCAATCTAAAAAAAAAAGAAGTACAATTAAAGAAATGCTAGAATATCACTCTCATGGAAAACTTACTAGATCAGAGGACATGTCAGTTTGAACACCAACACTACTAGATGATGTGCAGATTGTTTGAGTACTACTGTCACAAGGGACTTCAACACTATTATCAACTAAATCACAACTGTTATTCAATTCAGTGGAAGAAGCACTGACGTGATCATGCCACTCTTCTCCAGCATTCTCTTCACCTTTCTCTTCACCTGAATTTACTGTAGCTTTGGATTGTACCACATTACGTGCTTCCTCTCTAACCTTTCTTCTGTTCCACCTTTCTCCAACTTGCACCTGATTCCCACGAACTTTGGAATGGCCAAGATTCAACGATGGTAACCAGTCAGGATTAGTTTCATTTTCTAAAGAAGCTGGTTTTCCACTGATAAAATGTCTTGAACAGATTCTATCATTTGCCAGAATCTTTTCTGTCAAATCACCTCTTGATATAGCAGCTATATATCTTGCCCTGCGCTTCTTGCTAAGTTCCAAGATTCTAGACCCTTTGCTAGTTGTAATCTTTGGCATCTTATAGAAGCTAATGTCTTTATTCCTCCCAGACCTATTGGAGCAGCCTACTACTACACAGAGCACCATTGTCGGAAACAGCAAGGTTGTACACCAGTACTTACTAGCACGCGCAATTATTTGTAACTCACGTGATTGATGACGCGCCATGAAAACACTCTATACTGTACCATCTTGTTTGTCCAAAGGCTCTAAATGAAAGAAACTTTCTTTGTCTGTAGGATCTCCAAACTCACCTCTACATAATATTAAGAAATTGCTCTCTATTGTGCTAATCTTCTGCTTTCTTTGAGAAGTATGTGAAAAGAAAGATAATTTGATCATTGTAAAGTTTTAACTTACTGTATCTTTAGTTTGAGAATTGTTCTCATCAATTAATATTGACCGGAAGTTCTCTGACATGAAATCCCTAAATGATAAATAGTTAGGTATAATAAGTGGCCTTACAACTAGTTGTTGCCATTGAAGCTGGCAAAAATTGAAGAAATGCAGTACAAAAAGATTAGTTCACAAAGTTCTTTGTTCATAGTGAATTCTCTCGTAAGTTTATGGTACATAAATTTTGGACAAAATAATAGCTGTTACTTTCAATATCAACATTTCTTACTAAAATTTAGCACTATGTTGAGATGTGAACTTTGTATAATCAAGGTTTTTTTCCCACAAAATTCTAAAATCTATTGCTTGTGCACAGCCATGAATGTAGGTAATAATACTTACTTTAACTTTGTGTTCTTACAGACATTGTATACGCATTTTCCTTCAAGTTTTTATCATTAATACTTTATTTCAAGGAAACTTAGTCTTTAGTTCTCCATTAATGGTAAGGTCATTACTTTTTGCACATTTTTATTAAAGTACTGAAGATCGCAGGTATTTGTGTAGAGAAAACTATCACCTATTCAGTGTTAGATTTTTGTACTACTAAATGAATTACACATTGCACTAATACACAATTATTTGTCAGGAATTGTCACCCTATCCTCTGCAGGAATACTAGAAACATTACACTGGGTGGTGCTGGGTTTTAACCCTCTTCCTACCAGCCAAAAAAAAAATCATATATGATCAAGTTTTCCAAAAATCATATAAAACTTTAGGTATGGAATCATTCATCAAAAATGCTTTATTTGTGCCATACATTGATGCTATTACCTATAAATAGAGAAAAAAATTACCTTCAGATTGAACTTTAAAAAAAAAAAAATTGCTGAAGAGTTAGTTCTAACTGTTCTTGTCAAAGTATCGATAGGCTAGGGTAGCGGTAGGTAGCGCTGTACTGTATAGCCTTCTCTAGAATGGATAATCCACTAGAAGGCCATTCCAATCGATATGATGCTGCTTCTGTTGCCAGTATGTTTCAAACTGGAGTTTTTCCTGACGGTATGGCTCTAGCTCATCTGAAGATGACTACTTTGACCTCTCTGATCCAGAAGCCACAGCAGATGACCCCAATGCTGGATCTAGTGTTGAGGAGAGTCCTGTCAGTGATATGGTTGCACAACCTTCACCATCTAGTGATGAAGAGAGCCCTGTATCTCCAATGGTTACGCAGTTTACTCCCCCTATATTCGATTCTCCGTCTCAGTCTCCATCATCACCGCCTCCATCCCGATCGTCATCTCAGTCTCAACCCCCATCTCCACCTCAATCTCCAAGAGGTACCCCTATGACTAGATTGTGTGGTAGACTCCAACAAGTGACAATATTCATAAAAAATATAACTAGGTTTACTGTGTATGTACCAGACCATTCATCTGCTATCCATAATACATTTTCTTCATATATGATCAGGTTTTTTTTATTTAAAAAATTTTAGCGCAAAAAAGAGCGAAATTTGTGGTTTACGAAGTACAGTTTCAAAAAAATTGATATATGCTGAACAATTTCCCTATATGTTATTTTCCTCCAAAATGTATCTATTAATGAGTAATATGGTGTTGAAGATCATTGGTAAAAAAAGACCACTTTTAGTGCTTTTTATAATGGTAAGAAGAGGGTTACGGGCAGTTGCTATGCTCTATTTACACATTTCATGCTTCACATATTTGTGGGGACAATATCGTTTTAGTTTAAATTATTTCAGCAATTTGAGCTTGACACACTTCCACTTTCCCATACTCAGGTTACTTTGCACTTAATAACCATTTTAGGCTCATATTGAAGTATAAAATACTCCACTATGAACAACTGAAGCAATCTCAGGTTAATGAAAAGGTAAGTATAAAGATTAAAGTCAAAGTATTCAAATTAATTAAAAAAATCTGTATAGAAATTGTAAAAAGGAATAGTATTAATTTGAGTATTACTTCATGGACTTAAACAAATAGCAATCTCTTTCCCATACTCTGGTTACATCAAGTATTTTTTTATTTTGCATTTTTAGATAAGTCTCAATAACTTTTATATTAGAAATACTTCCTCTACTGTGTAGCTACATACTCTATTTAAGTGCCTTAGGTTATGTGGTGCTGATTGAGTAGGAAAGTGGAATATAACCATAAATTAGAGGCTCATATAGAATTATAGATTACTCCACTAAAAATAACTGAAGAAAGTTCAGCTTTATGAAAGATAAAGTATACACATTAAAGTTGATATATTCAAAAAATCTGTATAAAAATTTAAAAGAGAAGATTTTTCATTTGAGTACCACTTTATGAACTAAAAAAATAACTACTTTAGCTAGCAAGATTACTTACTGATTTTTTATTTATTTCCAGAGTGAAATTACCAGATTGAGTTACAATATTGACAGTCATATACTGGGGAAAAGGCTGTTTCACAGAGGTTCATTGAAATAGTTATTATAAAGAAAATTGACCACTTACTTCGTTGTCATTTTCTACTTTAGTTATGCTAGGTAATACTTCTTCATAATTTACAATAGTTTCTGTAAGTCATTATTATGAGTTCAAGTTTACACAAGTACAACTTACCTAGACTAGCTTTAATACTGGTGAAATGCTTTCCACAAAGGGATACTTTAGGCCAACATATAAATAGTATGAAGCACCACAGAGTACTGTAAAACCGTTTAGTCATTTTTTTCAGGATCTATATACCTGGCACTAGCTCGCGACTAAACTCGCAGTTACCACGAGCGTAGCCCTTATCAGACAATAAAAAGACATGATCTGGTGACTCCTACGGCCGCTGCTTAGTGAGTTGGAAACTTTTAATGGTCCTCACCACCTCGTTGGCATCCCAGGGGTTAATAAACCACGGCTGCGAGAAGTTGCATCACTGTCCTCCTGGATTTACTGTTTCTTGGCATACTTGGCGTTACGATGCCCCGACGATGACACGAGGGAGCGCTTGGTATATGCCCAGCTGATTGTTAGGGAGTCACTGCGTCATGGGGGCAAGAGCTGGTTGACGTACGACAAGGTGTTTCGTCAACAGGCAGCGCTAGATGGCTCGCTTAGATGGAACGAGCTGCATCCGGCTATTCTGGCTTCAACTATGCTGGTGAGCCCGCTGCCATCAGCGCAGGCGCCTCAGGGGCGTGCTGGTACTTTTTGCTCTCTCTGTCAGGGTGTGGATCATCAAGCAGACCAGTGTGCATTAAGTTATCTGCACCACTCTGACACAAGATCATTTGGTGGCCGAGGTTTGGGGACTTCAAACCGGATCTGTCAATCGTGGAATCGTGGAAGCTGCAGATTTCCAGGGGGTTGCACATTCAGGCATGTGTGTCGTGTATGCTGTCAACCTCACCCAGAGATTCACTGCCCCAGCAAGAGTACCCAGGGGTTGCCGCAGGGTCCACCTCCAGGCCAGCCTCGCCTATTTGTCCCGAGTCATAGTGATATACACCTCAATAACTGGACAAGAGGGGGAGATTTCGCTGACCGCTTCTGCACACAGGCAACCACAGCTGCATTGTCAGAGTGGAAACGCACATGTTTACCCACCCAGCTAGGCCCCCATACAGCCGCTGCTACAGCAATTGGAACTAATTCCTTTGTAGAGGTGTCAGTTTGCCTACGAACGCTATAACTATCTATTCTTGCCTCTGATTTGTTGCCACATTATAGTCATATATTCAAACAAATATAATCATTGTCCAAGTTGGGTGGTTGATAGAGGGTGGTTAGGTAGGTTTAGAATCAAGGTGTTTGGGTATTAATAGGTATGTATATATGAATTAATAGACCAATAGTCGTTTCAGTGAAAGAAGGGGAGATTTAATATTGATATAGTTTGGCGTAGTCATTGATAGGTTAATTTAAATGGCTAGACACGGCAGGATCTTAGTCTCATTTGGGGATTGTACACCTGACATAGCTAGAGTATTGTTTACTTGTCATTAAGGGGGCGGGTAGAATAATTGGTGGGGTAGAGGTGTCTGAGTGTTGAACTGGCGGTCAGTTGTCAGGACATGGTTTATGCAGGTGCAGTAGTCGGAGAGCTGGCTGGGCTGCCGCCGTTCACAGCTAGAGGTCTGGGACTCTACCAGGGTCGTCACATCTATGTAGAGGATCTACTGGCCTTCGAGAGTGGGGAGTACCGGAAGGATGCACCTCAGTGGCAAGTTTTGTTCTCACCCTTCTGCTTGCAGAATTGGGCACCGGTGTTCGACTCTCACCCGGACAAGCGTTTTTCGCAGTACGTGTGGAATGGTTTGTGTCACGGATTTCGGTTGGGGTGCCGCAAGGTGTGCCGGGTGAAGTCAACCAGTCATGATCACCCGTCAGCAGCTTCCCAACGGGGGGTAGTCTCTGAGTATATCCAGTCTGAGTGGAGGCTAGGTAGGTTAATTGGCCCCCTCTCCAGGGAGGTGGTTTCACAGGTGCACGTCAGCCCCATTGGCCTCATACCTAAGCCCCATCAGGAAGGCAAGTGGAGACTGATTGTCGATCTCTCCTATCCGAGAGGTAGCAGTGTGAATGCGGGAATTTCAGAGGAGCTCGCATCAATCTCGTGCATGCATATGGACGACGTGGTTGAGTGCATTCAGACTCTGGGATCTAGCATACTGATGGTGAAGATTGACCTGGAGAGTGCGTACAGGCAGATCCCAGTGCACCCTAGCGATCATCATCGGCTTGGAATCGAGTGGGAGGGACAGACATATATAGACAGAGCACTTCCGTTCGGGCTAAGGTCAGCTCCGAAAATTTTCTCAGCAGTTGCAGACATGATGACTTGGGCACTTTACAGAGCGGGTATCACTTTGGTTTCACATTATCTGGATGATTTCCTCATTCTTGTTCCCCCGGTATCAGGTGATGGGGTGGAGCTACGAGCATTGTCATTGAGCACATTTGCTCACCTGGGGGTGCCAGTTTCAGCACATAAGACGGCGGGTCCCGATAGAGTCATCACATTCCTGGGAATTGAGATTGACACGAACGCTGGTCGGTTGCGTCTTCCAGAAGTCAAATTGCATAGGCTACAGGAGATGATACGTAGTTGGGTTGGTCGAAGGTCGACGACCCGGAAAGATTTGGAATCTTTTTTGGGTCATCTCTGCCATGCAGCAACGGTGGTGCGCTCAGGCAGATCCTTTCTGAGGGCGTTATTCGCCTTGCTTCAGCAGGCGAAGCAGCCACATCATTTCATTCGTTTGACGGCGGGTGCACGTGCTGATATCTTGTGGTGGAGGTGCTTGTTGGGTCACTGGTCGGGCAGCTCAGTTTTTGCATCTGTCCCTATTTCCTGTCACATCCATACCGACGCATCAGGGTCATGGGGGTGTGGCGCTGTGGCTGAGGGGCTAGGGTGGTTCCAGTTTAGTTGGCCTCCACACTGGGATAAAGTTGACATCTCTACAAAGGAATTAGTTCCAATTGCTGTAGCAGCGGCTGTATGGGGGCCTAGCTGGGTGGGTAAACATGTGCGTTTCCACTCTGACAATGCAGCTGTGGTTGCCTGTGTGCAGAAGCGGTCAGCGAAATCTCCCCCTCTTGTCCAGTTATTGAGGTGTATATCACTATAGTGTGCATATTATGGCTTTCAAATATCCGCCGAGCATGTGCCAGGAGTGGTCAATGTGGTAGCAGATGCTTTATCTAGAGACAGAGCTGATCTGGTTTCCCCTATTATATCACAGATTCCAGAGACTCCAATTCCACCGCAGGTGCATCATCTCCTCATAGTAGGAACGCCGAACTGGGGCTCCGAGGCCTGGACGACGTTGTTTGCCAGCTCTTTGAGCACGGTATTGCGCAGTCAACTAGAAGAGTCTACGAGTCAGGGCAAAGACGTTACCTCGCCTTCTGCCAGCAGTCAACCTTAATTCCTTTGCCAGCATCGGAGGTGACCTTGTGTCGTTTTGTAGCCTCATTGGCAGTGGAGAACCTGTCATATGGAGCAGTACGATCATATTTAGCTGCAATCCGATACCTCCACATCACTAATGGATGGCCCGACCCCTCTTCAATGCCATTTCCCCGTCTTAGTTATGTCCTTACTGGCATGCGTCGTCTTGGTTCGGTTAAGCCAAGAGCCAAGAGGCTCCTCATCACGCCACATATTTTACGGCAAATTCATAGTCTGTGGTCACAGTCACCCCCTTGTAGTGACAAGGTGATGTTATGGGCGGCCTTCTGTCTTGTTTCTTGCGAGCTGGAGAATTTACGTACGCTGCTCAGTCGACTTTGGGTGACATGCAGCTTACTGTCCAGGACATCTCAGTTGACTCTATTGATCAGCCATCCCACCTGCAAGTGAGATTGAAGTCGTCCAAGACTGATCCGTTCGGGGCAGGTTTCACTCTGCATTTGGGTACCACCAGTGATATTTTGTGTCCTGTGGCCGCCATGCTTGGCTATTTGGCATGTAGACCTCCTGGGCCTGGGTTCCTCTTCAAATTTGAGGATCGGACTCTCTTGACGCGAGATCGCCTGGGAAGGGAGCTTAAGCGGGTTCTGGAGTCTATTGGGATGGACACGAGGAGTTATAGTGGTCACAGCTTCCGTATAGGTGCGGCGACAGTGGCGGCGCAGAAGGGCCTCAGCGATTTATTCATTCAAACTCTGGGACGTTGGAAGTCATCAGCATTTTTAGATTATATCAGAACTGATGTCGCAACCCTCACCCGCACTGCTTCCAGGTTATCAAACTAGCGTGTTGTCTATACTTGTTGTGTTGGATGTCAATAAATGAGATGTCAGTTGATTGTGATGGGGATCACGCCAGTACTCCAGGGAGATAAGGTTTTGCTGGGATAGGATATAATGAAGAATGAATAGTTGGGATAAGAGAGGTTTATTAATAACAGACCGGTATTGTTCATGCCTAAATATTTGTTAGTGGGGGATACTATAGTTAAGAGGGAACTAAAGGGGGTTATCTTAGTATATGGGTTTGGGGAGTGTGACTTTCAGCCACTGGAGGATGTTGTACCAACATACACTCCCCAAGAATCTCAGGAAACTAATAATGGAAGGGGCAAGACCGCAGTAGGGGAAAGGCTTATCAGGGCACCTGGCTTAGCGGAATGGGCCATAGAGTAAGCCGGGAGGAGGCCAATAAGGGCTAGCAGGGGCTAGCGCGGGGGTGCTAACTGGTGCTAGCATGGGGGTGCTATCACGGGCTAGTAGGGGTGTTTAATGGTTGAGCTAGCAGGATCTAGCAGGGGTGAGCTAGCAGGGTCTAGCGGTGGTGTGCTAGCAGGATCTAGCAGTGGTGCGCTAGCAGGATCTAGCTGGGGGGTGCAGGACCTGGTTCCAAGTATTGGCTGGGAGGGAGGCTCCTGCGCATTACCAATCCCCCTCCTTCCATTAATGGTTACGGAGGTTTATCTGGGTAGGGAGGGGAGGAGGTGGGGTGGGTCATCCCACATGACAAGGTTAAAGACAATAAAAAGACATGATCTGGTGACTCCTACGGCCGTTTTCCAAGAATTCCGCGAAAAAAACGCATCAAAGGAGTATTCCTTACAAAACTAATTGGTCAATATCAGCGACACAAAGAGGATATTTGCATTCCTGAAGAGGACGAAAGTAGTCTCTGCCTCCCAACTAGTGTCAACACATATCTAACAGCCTATACTGGCTTTTACTAATGTGTAAAGATTAGAGATCAAATGATACAAAAATTTCAAGATTTATTTACATTCCACTCTATTACCTCTCTACTTGCACGAATATGCGTCTAGAGGACACATTATAGAGGCACCACACTACCTGCCAGGTGTAAATTTACTGCACAGTTTATCGTGCAGTAAACTGGAACAAAATACAAACCACATGTACATGCCAACTTGTTATGTTTTACTCATGTTTTACCATTCCAGTGTAATTTTTGTTCCAGAATAAGAGTTTAATGCATAGTTTCCTCTCAGTACATGTGGGTTGGCGGTCACAGGCCACAGAGAATCTGGATTGGCTCTATAGGTAAAGGCTATAAGCCTGAAGGTAAGTGGCCAGAGGTAGAGGAGAAGTTATCAGACACACACTTACTCATACGCTCTGGTGACCTGCTGCCACCAGAGTTCGCCCTCCCGCACCCTTTGACAGAGTATCAATCGGTAACTAAAAGAATGGGAATATAGGGGGAACTCACGATACACATGCGTGTCCAGGCTTATAAGTCAGAAGACACGCATGCGCACATATAATGTGGGGTGTGGTCACGGGACATCCGGACACAAAATAGCTGAACACAACATGACATGTGCATACACTAAAGATTACAAGCACACACTGTGATTCACTATGCTAATAAATAATTCCACACACAACTGTCTTTCAATGACACAACATCAATGTTCATGCAATCCTCTTCTCTTTGTTCTTCTTCTTTGACTTCATCTCTTTCTCATTCTCTCTCATCTCTGTCTCTGTCTCCAACACTCTATCCTCTCCACCCACAGTACACTACAGATTTTCCAGCAGTACACTTAAGTAAATAATAATATGCCTGGACGCAGTGCCAAAGAAAGGAAGAGGTTTTTTATTTAGTTGCGTAATCTCCCCCAAGGACATTTTGGTATGTCGCTAGTTCTAGAAAAAAAATCAATGCAGCATGGTACTCCAAGTAACAGGTAGATTTTCTCAGTAAGTATAGGGCTAAGCTCTACTTCCCCCAATGATTGTGTGACTGGAGTGTCACCGTCCTATAATAATGTATTATACTAAACTTTAGTTTTGGGTATAAATTATACATAATGTGTATGAATTAATGGTGGATATATAGCTCATGAAGCAGTATTTATGTACTCCAATATTCTCAGCTGAATACTGGAGTGCATATTTAGAAACAATTAAATTTTCTTAGCTTAGGTTTTACAGGTTTACTTCTTTCAAAGTCTTTTCATTTTTTTTCTTTTCTATATACCTGTTCAAACCAAATATAAAATTGAAGCAATCAATTTTGATCACTTGGCTCACTCCGCAATTGGAAAGGAAATTGTTTGGAGTTGCCAAAGTTTGTAGAAGCTGCTTGCCAGTAAAGCAAGTATTCAAGTTTTACATCTGTTTGCACTAAAAGCTGCAGACAGTAGGCGAAGTCACACTTTCAACTTGGGAGCAAAATAAACATGTTGAAGTCAAGAAAATAGACATTCTTTCATAAATAAATGAGAACAGGTAGTGTGCTCGGACTTTATATAGGCCTTGCACATGACACTACAACACAGCACAATTTCTGCACAATTGCTTTTGTTTGCATCTTCACCTTGAATTGAGAAATCTGATTGGATGTTTTGAATATACTATGGCACAGTTGAGTTGAATATATTTAATGCAATCTCCTAGGAAGAATAACTGTTTAGGATGCAGTTGAATGTAGCAAACAGCTAACCTGATTGTTAGGTCGTTATAGGTAACACTTGCTTTCTATAATCACATTGCATCAAAATGGCAAAGCTTGATTACATCTTACGCTTGTTGTTTAACATGGAGGGTTCCACCTCAACATGTCATCTACTGCTGCTGTAGCTGACATTATAGCTGCAATACTACTATCATCCCACCAGCTGTTGCCAACTCCCTTTGCTGAAGAAGCACTTGAGAAGTGATCTGAAGGTCATAATTTAGTGCCACCAACTGGTACTGGTGCTGCAAGGGAAAGGACCTGGGAAAAATTGAAGCTTGAAAGCCTCCTTTGCTACAAAAGGCTTGCTGAGTGATGTAAAAGACGAAAGAGCGAGCACGACTTTTGGCTGTAATGGACAGGGATTCAGGTCTTATGGCTATATGCCTTACCAATTAATTCAGTGGGCTCAAGATGAACTAAGCTGCAAAAAAGTGAAGGCTGTTATCTACATCACCATGCCCATTGACAGAGTGTTGATTACAGCTAGAATTCCCTCTAGAGTAGAGTCTTCAAAGATACTGTGAGCAGATGCCAAGAGACCTGATCGCATGACTTTGGCACCTTGGACAATGTCACACCACTGGTTTGGGATACGATACACTGACATTTATGCAGTGTCACAAGTGCCAAGATATACATCTCTGACCAGTTGTAGCTATACTGGCTACACTTTCTTCTGCCTCAGACTCATGAGATATTGCTAGCTAACTAAAACAAGCCCACAGCCATAGGCTTAATATACAAGCCAAAGACAGCAATTCCTCTATCTACATCATCACTAAGCCCCTCCCACAACAGGAAGTGTGGAGACGGAGTCATTGGGCCCCACTTATCATCATCAAGAATGAATAACTGAACACTGAACTGTTTGTGTGTGTATTGTCAGAGGACAATTGTTCATTGTGCGAGTGTCATGTGCAAAACTGTGTGCATTACGTAGAGTGGTTATTGTGTGCATGTATGCATTTTGGCGGGCTAGGATCAGAGGATCAGGCTTCTCATTGGTTGAGAAGTTAGCCAATCAAAGCACCCACATAGCTTAGCTTGGCTGAGCTACTTAAGACTCTGTCTGAGGTGGCTTCCTTTGTGATTCACTTCATTTGTGTTGCTGTGTACGCTATGTTTAAGATTAGAATTAAAACCTCTATATCTGGAACGTCCTGGGGGAAACGTGCATAGTAGCTACTGGAAGCCCTGGTGGAAGTGGAACAAAACAATAAAGGGTGTGATTAGACGTAAGACTTTGGCCGTACCCTCCCACAGGAAGTAATTCTGCCTTTGGTTATATCTCCAGGATTAAGGGTTTTTAGACAGTAATTTTTCCCTGGGTTATGTTTGCACATAAAACTACTGGAAAATAACAAAAAAGATGGGAAATTTTTTCACCTAGCTAGCCCTTTACGATGCAGTTGTGAAAAGTGCCAGGAGAGTGCTAATACATGCATTCGACACAGACGTGATCATAGGCTGTGATACTATACACAGTTATTTGACAAAGGAAAGGAGTCAGCATGGGTGGCTTGGAGAGCATATCCATGTGTTACCAGAGCTTTTCATTATCCAGTTGAGAATCCCTTCATCAATTTTTAGACATAAAATGTCTTATTTTTTATACACTTGAAACATTTATATTATGTGTCCTTTATGACAAAACTCCCTCAATTAATACAGTAAATAATTAGGACCAGACCTGATTTCAAAGAAAGCTAAACTGATGGATAATATCCCACCTACAGGAGCCAAGAAAATGGGTTAGATTTGCTATTGGAGAAGTGAAATTTACCATCTACCTCCTCCAAAGACTCTCTGTGGCAGTGCAATGTGGGAATGCTGTGGCCATTATGGGCTATTCCACCTTCAATCCCTTCATTTTTTCTTTTGTCATCATTTTTGTGTGCTGCAGTTAATTAAAGCAGTAATGTAAAATTTTATAATTTCACTCAAAATGTTATAAATTAAATTTAGTGATTCTTGTACTATTCATATGATCATTTTTAAAATGTATTTCTGTTGAAATAGGATAATCATCTCTATTTAGATGACTTAAAGAATCATTACAGTTCAAAGAGTTGTCATTACTATAAAAAACACATAAACAAACTTTCATGTTGTGAGGAGATCGTCCCAGATTAGCCTTAGCTGACTCAGGAAACCTCGCACACTCTGGGGCCAGTAGTTCGCTGCCACCAGAATCAGTCTATATCTCGCTCTATCAGCCTTCCCCAGCGTACTGGCTCCCTTCCCGTAGGTTATGATTAAACGGTAATGACAAGAATTACATGACGTATCGTGAACACGGATACAGAACAGACTGACTCATGCACGTGCTGACCAGAGTAGTTTAATGAAGGTCAGCGCATGCGCAACACAACAAAGAAACCATCCGGACACGCCCGGGGCACAAGTCATACACAATAACAAATGTGACCACATCTACTTAACTAGCTAGTTACGAATAAATGTAATATGATACACGCAATGATTACCACTAATATCTGTCTCTTTGCTCAGTTCAGATTCTTCTCTTCTCTTTAAGTGGCTCTGCCCACACATGTATTCTAAACTACATTGTGCTAACATGTGTGACAAAATATGTAAGTCTAATTATAGCAGTGGATGCTTGAAAGATAATAGCTGCATGAACTCTAAATTGAATAAGTTCATCAAAGAAATTTCTAATCACAAGATGTACTCTGTACAGGATCTGTAAAAATTAAAATATAACATCCATACCAATATAAAATATAAATACCCATTGTTACAGCTACTTTAATATTCAGCTTCAAATACTTTGATTCCATACAGTGAAGTGTTGTCATAAAACATAACGTTTCACTATATAGAATCGTTTTTGGCTGGAAAAATTACTGGTATTCTTAAAACTGTTTAAAATTTGAATGGATTGTGTAGACCTAGCCAAAAAAAATCATATTTGATGACTCCATCAATCTGTTCATTTCAACTAATTATTCCACATAACAACCAACACAACTAAGTATATAAAAAGAATGACTGTCAATTAACGTAGTGTTTTAAGTGCAAGCGGTCTACTATGACTCAGTATGACCTGTGACCACCAAACATATGACTTTTTAGCAGCAACTATTGGAGTAGAGTTGTGGTAATGTCAATTTTAATGGCCATTTGTTTATTTTAATATCTTAGTTTACTCTTGATTATAACCCCTTTCAGCTGTCCCAAAGGGTGGTCTTATGATGTAGGAACACAGTAATAATATGCTTCTATCACTAACAGCAATGTCCGTATTCATAAGCTAAAATGAGTTGGTCACTTAAAACCAAATTACTTTGTGATGCCAAAAAACAAGTGAAATTAGAATTAAGGAAATGACAACAATGCCTAGTATTCTATGTGGTGTAATTATAAGTTGGCGGATAGGCTTAGGTAGTTAGGATCGGGAATCATATTGATGACAGGAGAGATTACTCTATTATGTCACTCCATCAGAATAATGTTTTAAACTTTCAAACTGTTAGGCTGCTGAGGTTGAATTACTCTTAAAGATATCTAGCTAGTAGGCCACCATGGTTAACCCTTAGGAACTAGATAGAGCCATAGTTACAGGAGGCAAGTCTAAGTTTAAGCCATGAGGACAGACTGAACACAAGACTGTATATTAGGTGGTGTTTGGGGATGCTATAGCACCCAAATATTTTTTGTTCTGTCAATGCATAGTGCAATGCTGCTGCACAAGCCTGGCAGCTAGATGCCTGGCATAATTAGAATAGAATCTGAAGACATGGAATAGTTTAAGGCCTGTATTTAAGAAATTTCAAGAAGCCAAGAAGGTAATAAATTGTAGATAACAAGCAGGTGGAATCGACAAAGAAGGGCACCATAGGTTTCAAAAAGAAGGTGAAAGTACGAAAGAGAGGGCAAAAGTTTCGCAAAATCCAAGTCTACAACCACGATAGTAGAACAAGAGAGACTATAGAAACAGAAGATAGATGAAGGAGGAAAAGAAAGGATGGAGAAAAGTTGAGCTAGTTTAGGAAGAAAGAAAGCAGGGGAGGGAAACTGATTGTAACCTTAACCAAGTGGTAGTGGATGATGTTACAAGGACAAAAAATAACTTATACTAATGCATTTTTCTCTTTAATATGTCAAGTGTCAATGTGGCTGGGTTCTTGCATGTAATGATAAATTAATATTTGCTAACCTGGTGTAGTAGGAGCAGGGGATAGTGAAGCTGTAGAAAATACTTCAGTAGGAGCTGTTGAGAAGATTTCCGTAGAAGTAATTTCTGGTGTGGGTATAGCTGCAATTGTAAACCAAACTTAAGCTATTGTACACTATCGTAAAAACCTAGAAGTTTGAAGGTGTCACGTAAGTTGCCAATTATTGGTTACCTATTTAAAGCTCAGATAGCTATTTTAATAATAACATAATTGGTAAAATAAGTTGAGTATAGATGTTCTCATTATAATACTATAGGCAAATCAGTATATTTAAATATAGGCCATTTTGTTCTAACATCACAAGATTAGCTAATTCTTGTTACATTACTAAACAGGGTCGTAGGCAGGATTATTAAAAGCAGGTTACTCTGGCTACAGTCAGACTATAAGCCCAAACCACATCAATTATTAAATTGATTCAAAGCTACAGCAATAGTAATTTCAAAACAGCAAGCTAGCACACTACTTCTTACTCTTTTTTAACACACAGTAGCTATTTAATAAACTGTTGTTTCATAGACAATATGTGCAAGATGCAATGTATTCAGTCTCTATAGCTTTTGCTGATGATTTTATCTAGTGAGCCATGTCCTATACTTCATAAATGTCTTGTTGCTCTTATTTTTACTGAAATAAAGTTAAAAATTGTGAGGCTTTTGCCTCATTGGATCCATTCTAGCACAGCTGCATTTATTTCATATCATGTCAGTATAATAACATTGTGGTTATGACAGTGGTAACAGGTTAGATAATAGCATAGTAGTACACTATATTTATTGTTTATCAAATTAAACTAGTGATGTGCTTAAACACAAATGGTGAGCGAGCCTAAAACTACACAACTGTTGAATGATTTTTTTTAACTTCAAGCTACTAAAGAAAAAGTTGAATAAAAAAAAACAACAACAATGTATATAAAGTAAAGAGAGTTCTATGCCATAGTAACCACTCGCGACAATTGTTTGAATAAAAAATAACAAAAACAACAACAAATCACGTTATTCAAACGTTTTATTTGTTCTATTCTTTACTTAGGTAGTAACTCTAACTCACAATTCTTTCACACCACTGGACATACCTACACAAGACTTACTACCTCAATGGTTAGTATAAGGCCAAATAATTTTCAAGTAAATAATGTTGCGTAGGGCTTATAACTATGACAAATAACGTATTAACTTATCACCACCACTAACTTGAATAGAAATGAAACTCGGGTAAGTTTTTTAAGTATTATCTGCACCGGCAATAGAATTCAGTGGGATGATACAGGTAATGCTCAATAAAGCGAAGGATTCTGTTTAGTGAAGTTTAGGATGGGGCTGACCATTGAACTGACGCAAAAATGCCAGGTCAAAGTACAAAAATGACATACTTACGTCCAAACATATATAAACAAGCAGACAGCCCCGATATTCACCCCGTGCAAGTGTCTCGCTCGGGAAGAGGACACATTAATGAACCAAGGCGACAAATTATGAAACATAGGAAAATTAGGAGTGTTGACAAGTAATCATTTTAGTCTTTGCATCAGGGTTGCTGTGTCTGGCTGGGCCCAGACACAAGTTAAAGTTATAATTCAACTACCCTAAACTGATGAAGTAGGTGTTTCTGTGTCAAATGTGTTTATGAGATAATCACAAACAAAATACAGATGGGTTGGCATTACATATTACCATTACAAAATGGAACCTCAATGGTACTTTCAGGAGTCTTCTCTCTATTTTATCTATTCTCTTTTATTTTATTTTCACTCATCTCATTTGTATTACTATTAGTTTTATCAACATAAGTGACTAAAATGAGTAAATGTTTGTCTCCGCAGAATTCTACTTTGATATTCTACCACATATCATTGGAAATCACTCACCTGTTGGAGGAGGTGACACTAAATCTGTTACTGTTGTCAAAGGTGTTGATGGTGTGCTTTCTGAAGTTGTAGCAGCCAAAGTTGTGGATTTTTCAGTCATTACATCGGTTGTTTCAGTCATCGGAGTATCAGTTTCAGATTCTTCAGTACTTGGAATATTGGTTGTAGACTCTTCAGTGGTTGGAATATTGGTTGTAGATGCTTCAGTGGTTGGAATATTGGTTGTAGATGCTTCAGTAGTTGGAATATTGGTTGTAGTCTCTTCAGTAGTTGGAATATTGGTTGTAGACTCTTCAGTAGTTGGAATATTGGTTATAGACTCTTCAGTGGTTGGAATATTGGTTGTAGACTCTTCAGTGGTTGGAATATTGGTTGTAGACTCTTCAGTGGTTGAAATATTGGTTGTAGACTCTTCAGTGGTTGGAATATTGGTTGTAGACTCTTCAGTAGTTGGAATATTGGTTGTAGACTCTTCAGTAGTTGGAATATTGGTTGTAGACTCTTCAGTGGTTGGAATATTGGTTGTAGACTCTTCAGTGGTTGGAATATTGGTTGTAGACTCTTCAGTGGTTGGAATATTGGTTGTAGACTCTTCAGTGGTTGGAATATTGGTTGTAGACTCTTCAGTGGTTGGAATATTGGTTGTAGACTCTTCAGTAGTTGGAATATTGGCTGTAGACTCTTCAGTGGTTGGAATATTGGCTGTAGACTCTTCAGTAGTTGGAATATTGGTTGTAGACTCTTCAGTAGTTGGAATATTGGTTGTAGACTCTTCAGTGCGTTGGAATATTGGTTGTAGGACTCTTCAGTGGTTGGAATATGGTTGGTTGTAGACTCTTCAGTGGCTGGGAATATTGGTTGTAGACTCTTCAGTGGTTGGAATATTGGTTGTAGACTCTTCAGTGGTTGGAATATTGGTTGTAGACTCTTCAGTGGTTGGAATATTGGTTGTAGACTCTTCAGTAGTTGGAATATTGGTTGTAGACTCTTCAGTGGTTGGAATATTGGTTGTAGACTCTTCAGTGGTTGGAATATTGGTTGTAGACTCTTCAGTGGTTGGAATATTGGTTGTAGACTCTTCAGTAGTTGGAATATTGGTTGTAGACTCTTCAGTAGTTGGAATATTGGTTGTAGACTCTTCAGTACTCTTCAGTAGTTGGAATATTGGTTGTAGACTCTTCAGTGGTTGGAATATTGGTTGTAGACTCTTCAGTGGTTGGAATATTGGTTGTAGACTCTTCAGTGTTTGGAATATTGGTTGTAGACTCTTCAGTGGTTGGAATATTGGTTGTAGACTCTTCAGTGGTGGAATGGGGTTGTAGACTCTTCAGTAGTTGGATAGGTAGACTCTGTCCTTCAGGTGTTGATATTGGTTGTAGACTCTTCGTGGTTTTAATTGGTTGTAGACTCTTCAGTGGTTGGAATATTGGGTTGTATACTCTTCAGTGGTTGAATATGGGTTTGTAGACTCCTTCATGGGTTGGAATATTGGGTTGTAGACTCTTCAGTGGTTGGAATATTGGTTGTAGACTCTTCAGTAGTTGGAATATTGGTTGTAGACTCTTCAGTGGTCTGAATATTGGTTGTAGACTCCTCAGTGGTTGGAATATTGGCTGTAGACTCTTCAGTGGTTGGAATATTGGTTGTAGACTCTTCAGTGGTTGGAATATTGGTTGTAGACTCTTCGGTAGTTGGAATATTGGTTGTAGACTCTTCAGTAGTTGGAATATTGGTTGTAGACTCTTCAGTAGTTGGAATATTGGTTGTAGACTCTTCAGTAGTTGGAATATTGGTTGTAGACTCCTCAGTGGTTGGAATATTGGCTGTAGACTCTTCAGTGGTTGGAATATTGGTTGTAGACTCTTCAGTGGTTGGAATATTGGTTGTAGACTCTTCAGTGGTTGGAATATTGGTTGTAGACTCTTCAGTAGTTGGAATATTTGTTGTAGACTCTTCAGTGGTTTGAATATTGGTTGTAGACTCCTCAGTGGTTTGAATATTGGTTGTAGACTCTTCAGTGGTTGGAATATTGGTTGTAGACTCTTCAGTGGTTGGAATATTGGTTGTAGACTCTTCAGTGGTTGGAATATTGGTTGTAGACTCTTCAGTGGTTGGAATATTGGTTGTAGACTCTTCAGTAGTTGGAATATTGGTTGTAGACTCTTCAGTAGTTGGAATATTGGTTGTAGACTCTTCAGTAGTTGGAATATTGGTTGTAGACTCTTCAGTGGTTGGAATATTGGTTGTAGACTCTTCAGTGGTTGGAATATTGGTTGTAGACTCTTCAGTAGTTGGAATATTGGTTGTAGACTCTTCAGTGGTTTGAATATTGGTTGTAGACTCTTCAGTAGTTGAAATATTGGTTGTAGACTCTTCAGTGGTTGTGACTATTTCCGTAGTAGAATTTGTTGCCATATTTGTAGTTATTTCTGCACGAGAGATTGATTTTAGTAAATGTAGCTAGGATAGATCACTCGTGGTGAAGACATAATAAGTATTTTTATAATTCAATATTAAATAATTCTGCATGTCATTATGAATGTTATGAATTTGAGAGGGAGTTACTGGTAAACCTCCTGAACCCCCTCCCCCCCCACCTGCATACACTCTTGCCAAAGTAAACAATATTTCTAAGAAGGAAATTAGCACAATTGACCGATTTCTTTCTGTAAGCATAATTATATAAAATAGCTACATCATGCTGATTGTCTATTTACCATCTGCACATACCAGAATCACATGACATTCCTGTAAGTCCAGGGAGACAAGAACACTCTCCAAGATGGTTGCAGATCTATTTTTATCAAGGTTTGAAATAAAACTTAATCAATTCATACATTAATATATGTATAAAGATCTGTAAAGGCAATTGCAATAAAAAATAAAAGAATGTTTTTAGTGTGATAGTAAAGAGATAAGGTTGTAATATTTCTTAACTCTCTTATTAATGTATTGTTTTCCAATTTACTTGATTAAAGAATGTAAATGCATTTTGAGTACCTGTGTACACTTCATTATCTGACAGTGACTGACCATTCTAAAATCAATGATGATACTGCAAGGTTAAAGGGAATATTTGGAAACCTAACAGTGCAGCTTCACTACAGCATATCATAGCAATTCATACCTGAATCTCTGTTATAATAGGGGTTTAAATAGCACCTCGCAAGATGTTTACCGGAAGGCACTGTCTAGACACATACATTTTAGTAATCACTAACTATTAAGACAATATTAGGCTTTAGACTGCGGTATCCAGGCAGCACTTCCAATGTAACACCAAACTAAATTCTCCAAGCTTCCTATTTTTAACAGTGAATTGTACCCATAGAACTCATGACTATGAAAATAATTGTTTGTTAGACGGAAGCTTACAATACAACTGAGTAATGTTAGAATAAAATTTTAATACTCTCTTCACTAAAACACTAAAAGGAACATCTAAGGATACGGTGTTTTTCAATTGTCTGATAGAATTCAAACCACTTGTCATAAATGTTTTTATTAAGCAAATGTTTTGGCAGTTATTCAGTGGTTTGAACTTTAATAATCAGGCATGCCCATACCTAGAGAAATAAATATTATCCAGGAAAGCAATTACTTACGCTATTCTACACAAGACCATAATAGTGTTACAAGATTTAAAAAATTATTTTTACATTGTTTGACTTACTCCTGAAGTGTTTCCTGAGCAAACTAATCCATTGCCTCCTACCGGACAAGTTGGGCTGCTTAAGGTAGACAAGTTGCGACACTCCTGGTTAATGCAGATCCTATCAAAGCCACATCTGGTACCATCATCTACTAGTCCAGGATTAATTATGCCAGATGAAGGTTCCACTCCAAATGAGCTATATCAAATTTAAGCCCACAACTTCTCTAATTTATTGTTCATACATTGCTTTACATCAGTATATCTTTCCTTTGCACACATTAATGATATTGTTTACATTTTCTTAGTCCACTATTTAATTAAACTATTAAACAATGGTAACTTCCAACTTCAGTGATTATGTGGACTACAAAAAATTTAGGCATTATGCTATAATATTATTATTTTAATTGCTATTTGTAGCTTATAATGTAACAATGCTTCACATTATTACAACTTGGAGAGAAAGTGATTAGCATAAATCTTTCTGTGATAAACTTCATTCATTTTATTTTCTACCAACATTATACCTTTATCTTGCATAAAATTATTATTCAGTATCTCCTAGTTCAGTTGGTATTAATTTGGACTTAAAGGTAGACATTTTATGATAAGATTGAATGTGCTTACATGCATCGAGTCCCACCAACAGCAAACAATGCAATAAATCCTCGTGTCCTATATATTCCAGTGTAGCTTCCATTATCACATTGAAGTAGGCCACACTGGACGTTGCTTCAGGTTGATAGGGAATATATGAACAAATAACCAGAAAATAATACAACAATGGCAAAATTATTGCATTAAATATTTAACAATACAATGGATGTTGATGCATTGATTGATGAAAAAAGACAATATGCAAGTAGTCTCACATAGCCAGACCCTTTATCAATCGCGATGCAGGAAAAGGGTCTGGTAGACTGACATTGAGCAGTTTGTTTAGTTCTCCTCACCAATCGGGCAGACTACAAAGGTGTCATTATATCCTGTGACATAAGATGGCTTTAAACTTTTGTGCATGTTTTATTTCTATGCACAACTCTACAACAGCCATGTTAAAGCCTTTCTTTAGACGGTGACAACATTAATACTAAGCAGCGACTTAGACCAGCCTCTTTAAAGATCTGCAGTTAGAAGACACATCTCTTAGCAACTATACACAGTTCTTGATTTGCATACAGGTCATTATAATGCCATGTTACCTTTGGTTTTGAAATTCTTAATGGTGAATAATGCCAGCCAAAAATCAACATCAGTTTCATTAAATTCAAGACCAACAGCACTCCCAGCATAATTTTGTACAAGCAACATTTCTTCATGGCAATATAGAACGAGCTCTACCTACTGATCTGAACAAATCACTCATCTTAAAATATTTAACAATTTGCACCCACACTAATTGAATCACAGTTAACCACTAGCTTGACCAAACTGCTCAATGTCAGTCTACCATACCCTTTTCCCGTGTAACAGTTGGTCAAGGTAAGAGTAATAAACAAGTACCGTGCCACACAGTAGCTCCTGATGGAAATTAGGAGTGCAGTAGGAGTTTTTATTCACAGTGGTTCTCCCTCCTGCTCTCATTTTTCCTGTGCCATCCCAGTTTCCCATGTTTTTCTTTTCATCTCATAGATTTCCTTCTCCTGCTTTGTCTATCTCACCTGTTTCTTAATATATCTGTCCTTTATTTGTGTTTTCTTTCACTTCTTCATTGAAGTAGCTATATGAGTCAGCTTTTTCTTACCTGTTTCTACTATTTTAACCCTTGCATTCTCCTGCTTTTCTGCCTTTTTTCTACTCATGATTTGTGGTGGATTTGGTTAGCTATTATAGGTAAACACTCTTTCTGAATTCAGTTTGATGACCCAGTCTTGAGTTCTTGAGATTTTATATAGCAGGGGATGGACAGGGCAAGACCTTGTAAAGAAATAAAATAAAATTTAAAAGAATGAATAGGATACAAAGGTAAACAAGGCACTCCATGATTCCTTTAGCTATTAGTATCGGACAGTTTAAAGGATTGGTGTGCGTCTTTGAAGTTGATGGTAATACATTCAAACCCGAGATGGAAGATTTTATTTCTCTGATTTATTTTCTTGTCAACTGTAGAGTGGGTCGAACGTAACTTGTTTTCTCATTCAGTAAACGACGATGCTTTACTAACTTTGTTCAGTTCATGAATTACTCACAAATACACAGTATTATTGTCATTTCTGATCTTTTTATCAGCATTATCATGGTCATTACTGACACACAAGTGTATTATTGCATAGATTTTATAACAAATTACTAAATGGACACTAATAAATATCCTAGATTTACCCCTATGGACACTGTAATAAATATCCTAAATTTACCCCTAAAGTTGCATTAGAAACAAATTAATGATGACCACTTTTATCTCTTAAGGTGAACATCTTTCTCGATAACCAGTGTGTCTACAGCTATTTATGAGTTGTCATTCCAATGTTTCTGAACAGAAAGTAATTCCAGAGAACCATGTAATTATTATAATTATCTAATTCAAACCAATTTTCAATTTTATCACCCGTTATTTACTGGAATGTCTTTCATATGTTCCATTGATGACTGCTCAATAATTTCTTAGTTTAAGCTATATTCCATTCTATCCTTAGTAAAGTAAATTAGGCATACTATTTTTTGTAGTTCTATCTGATATTAACTATAGATTTTTGAAATGGATATCACAAATTCGTTGGTGACATAAATCTTTTTTGACAAAAAAATAGGAATGATTGCAAAATGAGGGTATATTTGTTGATAACTATGCAAATATTTAGCTTTAACAATAGCACAATACTGAAAACAATCTGGTTCATTGCAGCATAGCTCACAATGTGTTAAATTGCCCTGTGTTTTTTAATAACCCTTATTGCACATGCATTAGAGGGTTATAGTAGTATAATTGTCCTGTCTGTTTATCTATTGTCAGTCAATGTTGATTTATGTATGAACTTACTCTGAACAATGGTTTGAGACCATTTATGGTGCTACCTTATTTCGTTTTGGGTTGATTTATGAGAAAACATATAGCTGTCAATTATCACACTATCAAAGTAGTTCTTGCTTCTTGTTATAGTTTTTTTTTAATTTTGGGAAGTTGCCGAGTGCTGGAATTTCGTGTGGAAAATATATACCAGGGAGTGGTCTCTGGCTTGTTTAGCTTATTCTCGTATGAAGGCAGCATTTACATCTATTTTTTTCACTGCACAAGCAATATAAATATCTGATTTTTATTAGAATAGTCAGCTAATCAATTTTTGGATCTGAGATGATTTGTAAAAGCTAGTGCGCTCCACAGTGCTTCGTTACTCCTCAGCGAGGATGTGCGAAAGGTCTACCTGTCTGTTTGTCAGTTTGTCTGTTTGTCTGTCTGTGTCTGTCAATCAGTCAATCAGTCTGTTTGTCTATCTGTCTGTCTGTCACACTCTGATTTTGAAGTGTAGAGTGGTCGAGGGACAGCTAGCTACTAAATTAATTAAATATAACTCGTCTTTCTTTTCTTTTCAATATCTCTAACACGAGATGTGTGTGGGTGTGTGTGACAAGCATGTGAGACAACAATAATGATGATGTCATGGTATGCCACAGCTGTGATTCGAACTGTTGACCCCTGTCAGCGGTCACAGTAGAAGATGTGACAAAGCGTGCAACCCAGGTCTGCAAGAAGGCTCAAGTGACCGTTTCGGCAGTGCAGTAAGCTATAGGGATTGCTTCCGGCCAGCATGTAAACTGATCAACACAGGTTAGGAGATAAAATTTTGCCAGAAGATGGGGGCAGATGTTCGACTCGGTCAATATGCACCTTGTCAAAACGGGAGTCTGGAGTCGAAAAAGTTGAGAGTGGAACAGTGGTGTGATGGTGCACTTTCGACTTTAGACACTGAAGACATGTGTGTGCCCAGGAACAAACATTGGAATTGATGTGTGGCCAGACAAATCTGCTGGTTAATATACATTGAGTAGCTCAAATTCCCAGATGTGAAAGTGAGTGGAGGCTGTCAAAAATTGGCCGTCAGAAACACTCAGGTACAAAAGGCCTTGGGGTGCCAGTAGACAGGTCACATATGATGAAAGCACCATCTGAGAGAGCGAGAGGAATACGTTGTAGCTTTAGTGACGAGTCCGACTGTAACATGGTGAGATCAAGATTATTTACTTGACCTTCAGCCATAACCCTGAAGTCAATTACAGTGTTCGAGCATTCGCAGTGACTGGCGTTGACTACAATGCGTGACAGTGCATCTGCGACAGAGTTGTGTGTTCCCTGAATGTGGCGAATATCCGTAGTGAATTTGGAGATTAGATCCAAATGACATATTTGACGAGGTGAGTGTCGATCTGAATGAAAAGAGAGAGCAAATGTAAGGGGCATGTAGTCCGTCCAGATGTAAAACCTGTCTCTCAGCATCCTTCAGAGACTTAGAGAAGAATGCAATTGGACACCAACTACCATTGACACACTGTTGAAGAACACACCAACTGCAATGTTGGATGTATCAGTCATCAGACAGGTTGGGGCATTAGACAAGTAGGGGTATCTGGAGTTGGGTGAACTAGGAGTGTGGCATCAGCAAGAGCTTGTCTGATGTTGTCAAAGGCAGCAGTGGCTGAGTCCGACCAGGTGAGAGAATCTGACGAGTGATTTCCACCTTTCAAGAGGTCTGTAATGGGCATGACGGTAGCAGCACAATGAGGAATAAACTGTCGATTAAAATTGACAAGTCCTAGGAATTTGTGAAGTTTACGTTGAGATGTCGGAAGAGGAAAATCTCTGATTACTTGAACTTTCTGATCCAGCGGCCGAATTCCATTAGCATCCAGACGATAGCCAAGAAAGTCCAGCGCATGTACTCCAAACACACTCTTAGAAATGTTGATGAGAATGCCATGAGCATCTAATCGTTATAGCACTGAGCAAAGATGCTGCAAGTGTTCCTCAGGTAAATGGCTTGCTATGAGCAGGTCATTTACATATACATACGCAAAGGGAAGGTCATGCAGAACTTCACTGATGAACCATTGAAACGTTTGAGCTGCATTTCTGAGTCCAAATAGCATGCGCATGATTTTAAACAAGCCAAAGGGAGTCATTATTGCCGTCTTGTGGATGTCTGCTGGTTCTACAGGAATCTGTGAAAGGTTCTCACTAAATCGATATGGGAAAAGATGGTACACCCTTGTAACGTGGCAGTGAAGTCCTATAAGTGAGGAAGAGGATAGCAGTCAGGAACTGTAACACGGTTGAGAGCTAGTGTAGTCACTTCATGGTCTCCAATCACCAGGGGACTTCTTTGGAACAATATGGAGTGGAGAGGACCAGTTGCTGGAGGAAAGTCGAATGATACCCAGTTCGAGCATGTGATTGAATTCCTGTCGAGCGTGAGACGTTCCGGAGCCAGACGACGAGTGCGTGACGAGACTGGTTGGCCCACAGTTTGACTGTGATGAGTGACAATGTGTTTGATGGGCCTGTCTGTTGAAACTGCCTCAGTAACAACAGGGAACTCTGCTAGAAGCTGTGAGAACATGGAGTCGTCACACAAAAGTCCAGTTGAGGAAATTGGAGGTGAAAGTTGCAGTCCCGACACGTAGAGATTTGTGACAGAGTTGTGAAGCTTGTGTTGACAAAAATCAAGGAGGAGTCCAAAGTGACGAAAAAAATCTGCTCCTAATATCGCTTGCTTCACGTCGGCTATAACAAACACCCATTTAAACGTTCGATGCAGGCCAAGATCCAGTGAATAGATCGACCATAAGTCGCTATGCTCGAGTTGTTGGCAGCCTGCAGTGTAAATGCTTGTTGAGACTTGCGTTCAGTGCAAGTGGGAGGAACAACACTAACCTCGGCACCGGTATCAACAAGACAACAGCAGCCTGAAGAACGGTCATTTGTGTGGAACAGGCGACAACTGGATGGGCCAGCAGCACTCGTTGCCGCTAGTGCTTGGCCTAGCCATTTAAAGAATGAGAGCAGGGAGAACGACAGTGACATGCTTGGTCACCATACTTCTGGTGGTACCAACAGAATGTACCAGAAGGTGAAGCTGCCAAGGGAAGGGCCTGTGGCAGGGCTTGATGACCTGGAGCTAGCAGAGCCTGAAGGTCCGTGACGATGAGACTGTGTGGTAAGGGATTGCACTAATGTAGAATGTCGTGCGACTTTGTCATGAAATTTCTGAAGCTCATTCAACGAATTCGGTATAGGGTCACTCAATGGTAGGTTGGGGGTGGAGTCGCTGATGTTGGCTAATGTAAGGGCAGCAACTTCCAAAATTTTGTCTGCCACTTCCACCAGTTTTCTTAAGTCAGTAGAAGAATCGGCTGAAGCTAGAACCATCCGGATGTTGGAAGGTGAGTGCTGAAGAAATAACTCACGGCGAAATGAACTACTGTCGGCCGAACTGAGCCTGTCGCCAAGAAGTTGCTGCATACACCGCAATAGCTTACGGTCTCCGAGTTCCTCGCCATCAATGAGCTGTTGGAGCTTCTTCTGCTCGGAAGCAGCGGTACGCTTGATAAGCTCAGCCTTCAAGACATCATAGGGACAATCCAGAAGTGGCCTTAACAACAGATCTCCAACTTCAGTGGCTATTTCTGGAGAGAGCAAGCTAACTACGTACTGGAAGTATGCGTTCTGACCGGTGATGCCTTGGATAGCGCACTGGGCTTCCACTTGAAGAAATCATAACTTAGGGTCGCTTGCCAGAATGGCAGCAACTTGAGGTGGACGGCTGATACAGCAGGAATGGCGGGAGGGCTCTCCATTCATGAGGCGTCTCTGTCTTCTCCCTCCGTCATCGTGTCGGCGTCGGGGTCACCAATGTAGCGTGGTCGAGGGACAGCTAGCTACTAAACGAATTAATTATAACTCGTCTTTCTTTTCTTTTCAATATCTCTAACATGAGGTGTGTGTGGGTGTGTGTGACAAGCACATGAGACCACAATAAAAGGATGATGTCATGGTATGATGATGATATCACAGAATTCAAAGTCCCACTGCAGGAGATCACTGACAATGAACCATTGATTTAGGAATGAACTTACTCAGGACGAATATTTATGATCATTTATTGTGCTAATTTTTGTAATTTCAGGTTTGAAAAACACGAAGCCTTCAACTCCACGTAAGTACCAGCTTTTATGGGTAACACCCCCTATCATCACGTCATAATCACATGAGTAAATAATTTCTTGCAGCTAATGGTGTAGTTTGCTTTATGCTCAGGGAAGTTAAAGGAGTTGAAAGAAGTGAAGTTTCGCATTGAAATCGTATACTGATAAGCATTTCTTGCTAGTTTAACTTCTTCTGATGAAGACAGCATTTTCATGTACCATTTTCATTGATCGAGGTATTTTGATGCCTCATTAAAATAGCTAATAGAATGATTGTTCTTTTGGAACGAGATTATATTGTAATAGATAGGTATTGCTTAATAACGCTGAGGGTTCACACCTTTGGTACTTCATTGATAAATTAGTCCAATTAATTGTATGCTTGCACCAGTATGTGTGTATGTGTTTACATATTCAAGTTTATATGTAAGTATATGAACAGTTGAACCTCAGTGTTCTGTCCCCCATGGAAAATGAGGTGTACTTAACGCTGAAACGTACACAATTCTGAATATAACACGATTTAACTTTGTACTAAAACATTAAAATGACCAAAATACTGTGCATACAGTATTTCAGCTTTATCAATGACTAAAGGACCAATGTGTACCCTTGAGTCTTTTTCTCTGAGTAAACCAGAATACATGGCACCATGAATATTTTTATCATTATCTCTCCTGACAATGCACCTCTTCTTCTTCCCACTAGGGTTAGCTGATTCTGCTGAAAACTATTTTATATTCATCCTGTCTTTCTATAAGTCTGAAATTGAGGACTTTCCCAAGCCAAACTCTTGAGCAACTCCAGCTAAAGATATTCTCTGGTCTATTATTTTCCCTATTGTCATTTTCCTGCAATTCCACCAAAACCCCCCCCCCCCCCCCCGCATTGACGACGCTGTACCTACTGCGATGTCCCTTTGCTGTTTGGTTAACCGGTTAATTTGGTTGTCTGATGTTCGAATTTCTGAGATTCTTCAATATATGTATTCATGTGTATGTGTGTGCTCTTACACTTGTTTTTCTTTTAAAAGCCAATAAAATATTGCTATAATGAACTGAAAGGTTAATGTGTATTATTATTGTTTGATTTGAATTTATTCTACTTTAGTTTCCATTGAATGTAGCAATCCCTAATTAAAGCAAGCATATTTACCTCATCAAACATGGTAAGTAGTTAGTGTTGTCATGCCCACAGTTCCTGGCAAAGGAGCCAACTGTATTAAACTGAAGACAGATGATAGCAGCTCTGATAGCTGAAGGATAAACAGAAGCATTAAATGATTTAGATAACTATACACATAACTAGTGTTAAACAACTAGAGATTCACTTACAAAAGGATGCCATGCATTGAGCATCATGTGTTGGGCAAGTTCCATTGAAGCAATAGCCAGTGTCTGATGCACATGGACTGCCATTCATTCTGAAGACATCTGGTGGGCACTCATTAGAGGATCCTGAACAGAACTCACTGATATCACATTCTCCAGTGCCTGCACGACATACTGTCCCACCAGCTAGTCTCTGGCATGTGGTTGTATTGCAGCACATTCCTTGAGCGCATTGAGCCCCAGCTGTGAGTTGACAGGTGGTAGCATTACAACAAAGATTGGTACAAAAACCAGGTTCTCCACAGTCACAAGCCTCGTTGTCTTCTACTATTCCATTCCCACATCGAGGTCCAGCCTGGGATGCTGTAGGGACATTGAGTAGACATGTTAGCTGGTCTGTTATCATACTAAGATCTGAGGCACTGCAGTTACTGAAACGAGTAGCAGGAGGCCAGGAGACAAAGGCAGCCATAATGCAAGCAGAATCAGGACAGCTGCATACTCTGCCTAAATATAAATAATATCATACTGTTTATCATATAACATTATATGGAATCAGTCACAAAAAAGTAAAGAGGAATTAGTTATAAAAGTGATTATTTCCCACTTTATTATTCAAAATATTTATAAGTTCTTGAACATAAATATAATTGCCATAGCTTTGAAGAATTTCTTTACCCCTTATCTAGTTCAAGAGTTCAAGCTATTGATCATGTTGTTGCCGTTTTCGAGTGGCTGAAACAAGGAGAGATGCTTCTATCAGTCGGCACTTTCCACTACAAAAAATGGACCTCAATAGTGACAAAGGCAACTATTCTCACATATCCCACTACAATGTACTGAGTGGACAGATTCGTAAATCTGCTTTATGTATTCATGCTATATAAAATAACCCTCTCAGTTAGTCCTACTGTCACTAATTCCAAAACTAATGTTACTGGTACTAGCTCACTAACTCTCACACTCGATGGCATATATGAAGCTCACATTTGGACATATTTTGTGTCTCAAAGTTGGTATTAATATATTCATGATGTGTTACTATGTATTGATTTCAGAAACATTTTTAAGGCTAGGTGAGATTAAGGGTTAACCTAGGTGCAGGTCTAAGGGAGGAATTAGATCATGCTATGCATTGATGTACACTGATCATAATAGAAAACTTATAACAGACTGGTATTGTAATGCCACTATGTATAACTTACATATTATATCAAATAAAGCTATAAACCTTTACACTTTTTTTAACAGTTTACTCCATAATACGCATCGTAGGGTTTAGCCTCATTACCATGGGATTGACAATAAATTGTGCACAAGAAAGTCATGCACAGCGTGCCACACATAAGCTTTAGGTAAAGATTCATTCACTTCTCAAAAATGTATTAAAAAGCCTGTAGATTGAAATCAGTAGGTCCTATATGCCGGCAATGAATGAAGGTACAAGGACTACAAAACTTAAAGAAATAATAATATAGATACCAATGAATGTGTAAGTGCAATAAATAATTTTGACAGGACCCGAGTTGTGCCCAACTATCTTGTACACAGTCACATTGTAAGTTCATTTATAGAGAGATTGGCCTTTTTAGATAGCCTACCTCACCAATAAAGGTTTGACTGATCCTATTCAACCACACCACTATTTATATAGTAATATTACCTTCATTATCATGCCTCATGTTAAAATTGTGTCCCATTTCATGTGTGGCAGTCGTGATGGCAGTGGCGAGAGGCATTCCACCATCTTGGGTCATTCCCACTGAAAATGGAGTGCACATTCCTTGAATAAAGGCAATGCCAATAATGGTACCATCCAAATTTATCCCCCTAGATAATAGTATTGTATATTATATACACTTAGATTGTAATATATGTGTTGTACACACACTATAATAGTGGGGATTATAACGCAAATGGCCATGCATTTCAATTTCCTTAATTTTCAAAATACATATTAGTTATACTTGACAACCTACAGCTTCTTTTTTTTGTAGGAAATTGAATAACTTCATCTGTAGTTCATAATTATAATTTCTATAGATTTCATAGATAGCTTACCTAGAAAGCTATGCTATTACTTCTATGGTTGACATAAAGGCTATAGCAGATGGCTAATTAGAGAGTATGAAATTGAATAGTGTAAATTGTATAATCTGGCAATGGACTTTCAACAAACTTCTTTTAACAACAAATTGCACCTTTACTTCCGATTTCTACCAAGTTGAGTAGTGCCCACCTCAATAGGAAGAGTACTTTAGAAATATTCACCTTACTTTGTCATGGAATTAAAACCAAATCACATTATAGCTAGGTATCTTTGGTGTAGCAGGAATAATCTTATGAATTTATTTTGAGAAAATAAAATTCCTTGCCATTTAGCTGTGTACTCCTAATGGCACCAAAAGACAACACTTTAAAAGAAGACAATTGCTCCCACAACCATTGACCACTTATCATTTAATTTGGCACTTTTATTAATTTATTTCTGCATATACTAGCACTGTGTAGACTTACGTGATGAGCATGATGTTGTCTCTTGGGAGGCTGCCCAAACCACTAGTGACATTGTTAGCATAACTTGTGAAAGAGTAGAGAAGAAGTAATGCGTCCGAAAACACAGGGAATTGATTTCCACCTGTGAATGTGATGACCATAGTGAGCACAACTCTGATTCTGAATCCTTGGATATACAACTGTAGTATTAAAGTATATAGCAATAGAAAAAAAAAAACCAGAAAAGTATAGAAAATACTTTATATTGAAGTGTTTAAAATGATTGGTGACACAGACTGAGATTGCAAGCCCAATGCACATACTAGTTGGCGAGCGAGCGAAACAGTTTTTTGACTGACACAATTGAATATCAGTGACGGTTGTTTGTTTATATATCATATATGTTTGGATGTATGTATGTCATTATATACTTTGACCTTGTATTTTTGTGTTAGCTGCGTGTTCGATCCTATTCAAAACTTTACTAAGCAGAATTTTCTGGTTATTGACCATTAAATGAATTCATTTGCGGGCACAGTTAAAACTCAAAAAGCTTACTGGAATTCCATTTCTGTTTGAGTCAGTGGCAGTGGTAATTTAATAGCTATTTGTCATCATTATCAGCCCTAGGCTAACCAAAAAGGTGAGTCTTGTGTATGTATGCTCAGTTAAGCATGAAAATATTGTGCGTTACAACTACTTAGCTAATGAATATCACAATAAAAACGTTTAAATATCGTGAATTGTTTTTTTGTTGCTTTTTTTGAATTCAAACAGTTGTGGGGAGTGGATATTGATTGAACCCCTTTACCGTATATACATAACTTACAAACTCGACTTTTTTTTTAGTAACTTGAGTATTGGAAGTTATAGTCAATTGTTTAAAGTTTTAGGCTCGCTTTTCATTTGTGCTTAAACACCTCACTAGTTGTAATAATAAGAAGAAATATTTTAGTAATTTGCCAAGTTTAAGTTACATTTTTAACATTTTGTTATATTGTGTTGTTGCTAAATAAATTAACATTCACAGTTTATCTAATTTCATATTATTGTTCCTTGCTGAATAAGAAAGGGGATAATATATTTTGTGGTAAAATTGCCAGAATTATTTGTCTTGAATTAGTTTGTCAGAACAATGCTAATCATTTGTTTTTTGGTTGTATGATTATAATTATGCTTTGCAGTGAGGGTAATCCTTCCTGCATCACATTATCAAATAATTTCTTGCATCCTGTAATAGTTTGCTGCAGTGCCAGTAGTGGAGTTTCTACTGGTGTTTGTTCATTACACATGAAATATTTCCAGCTTAGTTGGAGACAGCATTTACATCTATTGTTTTCATTACACCAGCTAGCTATGTACCAACCTATTGATACCTGATTTGTCATACTATTGTAATTATTTTGTAATTGCTAAGCTAATAACTTACATTATTCATTCCATTGGCTATTGCAAGTGTTCTTTGCACTGTGGCTGTTGCATTATGCCCAAATGCTGTATACTATACATATATTGTATCAAATATAATCTTTCTTTTTTTACCTAGGACTTGATACTTACCTGTGCATCATCATTCACAGCTACAAACTCTACATAATATGTTGATGCTTCCCGACGCACCTAATAGAGCACAATTGTTTGTAGTGTATAATTGCTCGATACTGACATTATATTTGTCGGCCATAACTAGACCTACTGAAATAGCCCCACTACGGTTTTGGATTATAATATACTACTATACTGTACAGTGTTGAAAATTGCTTAGAAGCTGTTTTGTGTACATTCTTAGTGTCCATTATAATGGTGAATATAATGTTGATCTTTATTTACTTCGCATAGCTATTAAGCAGTCTACAGTGTGCAATGATGCCATAGATGTTGCATTTGAAATTACTAAGCTAATACAATATTCTCCAAAACAAAACACTTTTTGACCGAATTAAGCAAGAACATGCTGAAAATGAAAGTGGAGTAGGAATTAGGTCATTCTGTCGTACAAGATGTACTGTTCGAGGTGAATCAATTGGAAGTAAATTTGGAAAAACTACAACATTCTTAATGAGGTATGGGATAAATGTTTACAAGATAAGTTAATGCCCGAAATTAAAAGCCGAATATTTGGGGTAAAAACTCAGATGTCCAATTTCAGTTTACTATTTGGTTTGCATCTTAATGAAAGAATTCTTAAAGTAACAGATAATTTGAGTAAAACATTGCAACTAAAATCTCTTTGTGCAGCTGAAGCTGAAGTTATTGTTGGTCAGACTATAAAGACTTTGATGAGTATGTGACATGATAATGCATTTTCACTTATTTGGAAGCATATGAAGAATTAACGTGTTCGTACTAACTGTGATGAGGCAGTGTTGCCAAGAAAGAGAAAGACACCAGAGCATTTTGACGTGGGAGAAGGAGAGTGTAGCCATTCTTTGACAGTTGAAGATTTTTTTGCAGGCTATATTTTGAAGCTTTGAATTTAGTAATTGCTTGTATTCAAGATCGATTCAGTCAGCCTGGTTACAGATAATGTTGTTTTGGTGAACATTTACATTTTATTTTTAGTTGTAGTTTTTTTGACAATTATTTCAAGATTAATTTTAGTTTTAGTTTTACACAATCAAAGACTACAATTTTAGTTTTAGTTTTGGTTTTTCCAATGCACTAATTTCAAATTCTATTTTAGTTTTAGTTTTTCAAATTTACTAACCTCTACTTTTAGTTTTAGTTTTGATTTTTTTAGAATTCAATTTTTTTAAATTCAAGTCATCAATTTTAGATAGTTTTTGGTTTTTTCAAACGCAGACTTCAATTTAGTTTTTGTATTCCACCATTATTGTTAGCTGGTTTTTTTAGATTTTTTTTTCAAACAGGAGTACAATAATTTAGTTTTTGAAATAATTATTATTACCCTGTGTCCAGTCTCTACCTACTGAATGGTCAGCAAATTCTGCACAGAGACTGAATGATTTAACATGCACATGCTAAGGGAGGGGGCTGGCCTAGATAGTCGAGCAACTGCAGGCTGCTGTTAAACAGTTTACCTTAGCCTAACAATTACTCAGGTGCTAAGAAGAAATTATTGGGTAAAGGGTTTTGCTTCCTGGGACTACCACTGGTCATTCGATTTCTTTCAGAAATGTTAGTACAAATAGTTAGCTATTTTTTTGTTTTGATTAAAATATAATTATAGTTTCAAGAGCTTATGACTTTCAGTTTTAGTTTTAGTTATTATCATTCTATGTGAAATTTAGTTCTGTTTAGTTTACTAAAATGTTTTAGATCCCGTTGCTATATTGTTACTAGGTGTACTAACTTGGTAAGTGTGCACTATTATTTGTCTTTAGCCATTTCTGCGAAAATGCTGATAAACAAAGTTGCTAGTGGCAACTGGGCATGTGTAAACGGGATCTAAAATAGTTAGAGTATGCACGCTTAGGTACTGGTGAATTTAGTGCACACAGCCCTCGGGCCTACGGCCCTTGCGCTTCAGTGCACTAAATCCACCAGTACCTAAGCACTTATGCTCTAACTATGACTTAGGTGTAACTAAAGTTAATTTTAGTTTTTAGTTTTAGTTCACCATAACAACACTAGTAGACTATATCACACTCTTGAAGAACTATTTGTTCGTGCTGCTAACAATGAAGATCACTCAGAGCAATTTAGTGAAATTATTTCCTTTTAAAGAAGTGAAGAAAGTAACCTTAAAAGAAGCATTTCAGTTTCTTCGAAATCTGTCAATTTCACAGCGTAGTTTTTATAAACAGGTGTGCTGGCTGGCTCCATTAATACTAGTCTTACCAGCAACTAATGCTGTAAGTGAGCAGTTTTTTTTTCTGACATGAAAAGAATCAAAACATATTTATGTAAGTACGATGAAGCAGGATCGCCTTAACCATCTTATGATTTTGAACATATACAAAGAATTAGCCAATGAACTTGACCTTCCTGCAGTGGCAAATGAATTCATTAGCGATAGTGACCACAGAAAGAATTTTTTAGATCATTTTAAACTTTACACTTGTTGCTAATATTTTCCAATGTATATTATTTGATGCTTTAAAAATACATTGTGTGCTGTATAGAAATACATTATATAAAAATTTATTTTACAGCATATAATGTAAGTAGAAAATTCAGAAGTACGAATTAGCCCGACCAATGAAAAGTTGCTTCCTCCACCACTGATGTTGTATACTAAAAGTAGCCCATCATTACAGGATCAGCCCACGTGACCCCTCAGTGGAAAAACATGAACAATGTAGCTATAGTATGTCCAAGTTGAGTTGTCGCGGTGAAAACCGTTAATAACTTTTGAACGGAAATAGCTACGCTTCCGGGGTTTGTAGCTTCCGGGGTTTGTACCATTCGAAAGCTCGTGCTGAAGCGGTCCAGAAAATTCCCTTTAAAAACTTCAGAGCCAGCGGGAAAGTGTAGTTCCAAAACTCAATAGAAAAGTCTATGGGAATAAATAAAACAACACGTTTCCCGCGCTACACGCGGCGGGATTTAGTCACGCGCTCAAACCGGGCCAAACACGTGCGCAGTACCTCAGAGACAATTTGTTAGGTGACTTCGTTTCTACCCTTCTGCTTGACATTCTGGTTCATTTTAGGCTCAAAACTTGTTGCTATTCAAGGCCACTTAACAAGAGCAAGCTACAATGTGAGATATGTTTGTAACACGGTTTTTTGTCCACTCAGATTTTCTTACCAGTTTAAATAGGGCCTATTTATTTAGAACTTGGCCAATTTACTGTTTGCTGACCATGATAATAAGATATACATTTCATCATGGACTCTATATGCCACTATTTATGCCTTAGCTGTCCATTACTCCTCATATCTATATAGTACAGTTCTCTATGGTTATGGGGATGCTATTAACCGCCCTCCAAATTCAACCGCTGCTTGTATCTACCACAATTTCGACATGTCATCATAAAATCATATAATATTATATGTCATTATAAAATTATATTAATTAAATCAATTTTTTTTTGTATAATTTTTTTGTATAATTAAAATAAAGTTGAAATTTAACAAGTAGATAGAAAATATAGTAAAATCATGAATAAAATGATATGAATGATTCAGTATGAAGGACAAAGTAATACTGGAATGTGTGTGGTCATAGCTAACAGTGATGTACTGGATTCTTCACATTACTGTTGAGTACTTCAGAAGTTCGTCACACCAAGAAAGTAAGAATAGAGTTTAAATACACGCTTAAGCACACAACAATCAGACTTACTTGAGGAGGAATCTTTCAGCCGAGGTCCTGCGCTTCTTTTTCTCTAAGATTTGTACTACATTAGTAGCTCCGGATCGCCCTCCGCAACCTTCAGCCAGTTTTAGCGCACAACTAGAAGCTAGTATAAACGATAAACTGCGTATAACCGAGCATATATTGAATACAGCCGCGGTAGAAACTGCCATAGCTTCTTTTTCATTTCAACAAGTAAACTTAGGGTAATAATGCGCACCTTAGACCCGCCCTGTTTTTACTGTGGGCGTCGACGTTTTCGCGCGTTTGAGCTACTACTGTCATGTGACCTTAATTGGTTTCCGGTTTCGCCAAGTGCATTCCTCTTTTGCCACATTTGTGGTAGTGCCAACTCAACGTGGACATACTATAGCTACTAAATAAACTATGAACAATGTAATTCTCCCATTCCTTTGAGGCAGCACACCAGAACAGATTTTGATGTTATACTCTAGTGCACAAAGATTAAATTGTCTCTACACTGCCCAGCTGTGCTCGCAAGGCATGGCTGCATTTCATAAGCACTATTTATTGCAAAAATCAGGCCTGATTTTTGGGGTAGATACGGCGTGATTATTCAACTGGAGTGTACTTATACTATCAGCAGCAAGGCATTGCTAAGTGATAAATTCAATGATTGCTTCAATTAACTGCCATGCACACAATAAATACATACTCAACTAATTACACATAGTTTAAGTTCGGCTAATGGTTGTGATCACCACTATAAGTCAGAATTTAATCTGCTATAAGCTCTTATGTATGATATAAAACTTACCCTGTGTTGTGAAGTAATATCATTATGCAAATAATTTTCCATTGTTTCACAGCCTAATAAAAAAATTCACAAGTTGTTGATAATGATACTCAAAATTGTTGACTTCTTAATGGATGCTTTGATAGCAATATTATATCTATTCTAATCACTATGCTTTGTAACGTTTGATGCCATAGGGCACATGTGAGAGGCAAATAAATTAACAGTTACGTACCCTTACATATTTACTACGGTGAGGAGATCTACATGTATAACTGGTAGGGGAAACTTGAACTTGTGAAGGGATCTGGTGGAACATTAAAACTATCTGAGAATCCTTCTGCTTCCCAAATTTGGATAGTGACTGGTCCCGAACAGGCAAGAATTGACAGTATTTGATGATCTATTCTTTGAATCAAAACAAGGAGAATTCTACAAATTGACCATAATCTGGAAATTGCCAACAAAGCTTGGGAGCAATACGAGACAAAACAGAAATGGTTGGTAACTATGGTCTGTTTAATACTCCTGAGAACTACATCTAGTCATATTTCTTTGTCACATTTATAAGAAATTTCTCCATTGTTATACTTACACTACTAAATGATTGCACAACGAAATTAATTTGAATATTTTTCTGCTACAAAATCAAGTTTTTTACATAATATAAAATTAGCAAATTTTCTTACCATATGTTCTATTTTTGGTAGCATATTCAGATTGCTTGTATAATGCATGAGGTATCATCTAGAAAAACAACAAAATAAACCTGCTAGTAGAATTGGCAAGATCATGAAAAATATGAATTACCTCATCTAATACTACTATATCAACTACGTGTGTGAGCAAAGGCTCTAAATGAAAGTAATTGTGTTCGTCCGTAGGATCTCCAAACTCGGCTCTACATATAAATTATTAAAAAATTGCTCGCACATAGTAACAAACTCAATGTAGCTTACTGTAATCCATGACAGGAAGACAAACTGGCAGTCCATTCAGGATGTTCCTTTACTATACCATTGTAGTAGCAATTTAGATACTCAGTCTATATTATTATATAAAGGTAAAACAATGTAAACAAAGTAGCTATAATTCGAGTTTATACCTCATGTAATAATGAAATTCTCAATAGTTGTTAATTGTTAGTTGTTTGCACAACACACGTGTTAATGAATATCAACTCTGTAGGCTATTTGACATCATCTGCTTTATTTGAGAAGTATGTGAAAAGAAAGACAATTTGATTATTGTAAAGTTTTAACTTACTGTATCTTTAGTTTGAGAATTGTTCTCATCAATTAATATTGACTGGAAATTTTCTGACATAAAATCCCTAAATGATAAATAGATAGGTATAATAAATGGCCTTACAGCTAGTTGTTGCTATGTGGCTGGCAAAAATTAAGGAATGCAGTACAAAAAATGTGTTCACAAAGTGCTTTGTTCATAGTAAGTTTCTCGTATGCTTATGCCACCTAAATATTGGATGAAACTATAGTTGTTACTCTCAATACCAACATTTCTTATTAAAATATAACACCATGTTGAGATATGTGCTTCATATAATCAAGTTTTTTTCCAACAATTAAAAAAACATCTATTGCTTGTCTGTGCACAGCCACGAATGTAGGTAATAATACTTAGTTTAACTTTGTGTTCTTACAGATTATGTACACATAATTGCTTTCAAGTTTATCATTAATACTTTACTTCAAGGAAACTTGTCTTTAGTTCTCCTTGAATTGTAACGTCATTACTTTTAGCACTATGATTATGAAAGTACTGATGATCGCATGTATTAGTTTATAATTTTATTAAACTTTCATTCCTACTCAGTGCTTGATTTTCTGCTACTAAGTGCATTACGCTTTGCACTAATACACAATTATTTATCAGGAGTTGTCACCCAATCCTCTGCAGGAATATTATAAACATTACACTGGGTAGTGCTGGATTTTATGTTCAGTTGCTATTGTTTAAACATTACGTGCTGCAGATATTTGATGGAACTATTATGGTTTTAATTTATATTATCACAGCAATTAGAACTTGACAAGCTTCCACTTTCCCATACTCTGGTTACTTTGGACTATTAATTTTCATATCAAAAATTTTTTTTTTGCTGTGTAGCGGCATATTCATTTAAATGCTTTAGGCAATACATAAGGATTCTATGCGATGCTGAATGAGCAGGAAATAGGAATATGACATTATTTTGAGGCTCACATTGAATTATAGATTCTGCGCTATGAACAACTGAAGCAAGCACAGCTTTATGAAAAGTGAATTATCAACATTAAAGTCGAAGTATTTTAAGAAATTAAAAATCATACATTATAGAAATTGTAAAAATAATAATTTTAAGTTGAGTAGTTCTTTATGGACTTAAAAATACAAGATTTTATTATTAACTTGATTACTTACCGATTTTTTTCCACTTCCAGTATGAAATCACCAGATTGAGTTACAATATTGACAGTCATATACTGGGGATAAGGCTGGCACACAGAGGTTCATTGAATTAGTTATAGTAAAGAAAATTGACCACTTACATTGTTGTCATTTACTCCTTTAGTTATGCTAGGCAATACTTCTTCATAATTGACAATAGTTTCTGTAAGTAAAAATGGGAGTCATTATTATGTACTGTTCTGGTTTTTCCAGTTCATTCTACCTTGACAAGCTTTAATACTGGTGAAAGGCTCTCCACAATGGGACATTTCAGCACAATATATAAATAGTACGAAGCGCCACAGAGTACTGTGAAACAGTTGAGTCATTTTCTTCTAAGATCGAAGTTAGTGCATTGCAGCAGTGCGTTGTCTAGCCCAACACTTATACTCCGCGCGACTAAACTGCAGTCCAGCGAGCGCAATTCCTATCGGACAATAACGAGGATGTGGTGACTCCTACGGCCGTTTCCTCTAAATTCCACGAAGACATTATGTAATAGTTAGAGCATAAGCGCTTGGGTACTGGTGCATTTAGTGCACTAAATCCACCAGTACCTAAGCGCATGCTCTAACTATTTTAGATCCCGTTTACCCAGCCCTGCCCAGTTTCCACTAGCAACTTTGTTTATCAGCATTTTCCGTGTCAAGTGAATTCTTCCGAGTTTCCGGCCCAAACTTAAAATTCAATTAAAATTCAATTAAAATTCAATTGAAGCGTGCCAGAAAGTTTACTTTAGCAAGTTTAGCATTGTAGCTGCCAGCTGTTATCTCCAGATCTAACTCTACCTGGGCTGCTCCCAGTAAGCAGTAAAGCAGCTAGCTGTGGTAAATTCCTGGGTATGAGTGTGGCAGGAGAGTTATACGGTAGGGCTGGTCCCATATAGGTGGATATGAGAGGGTAGTAGACCCTCCCATATCCGGCCTCACATAACCTGCTCCCTGCTTTATCCGGCCTATTCTATTAAACTAAAACTCAAAAATAGCAATACCCCAAGGGTTGTTAGTATGCACAGTTCATATACCTAAAGGCAAAAAATAGTGCACACTTACCAAGTTAGTACACCTAGTAACAATATAGCAACGGGTTCTAATACAAAATTAGGTAATTGGTCAATTTGCATTCCTGAAAGTAATGTCCTCCACCAAACTACAGTGGACTCCCGCTAATCCGGACCCCTCATTTGCGGTCACCTCACTTATCAGGACATCAGAGCTAGAACGGTTTACCTTTTCCACAGAAACTGTGTAAATCGCTCCCTGAAAAGCGGCCACCTCGATAATGCGTATACCGGCCGGCACTCGTGGTCCCAATTCAACCTCCATGTAGAAATATTTATCTACCGACCGGATGAAACAAAATTGGGCGTGGTCAATAATAATAATTAGCATCATTCACACACAAATATGCATATTCAGTGAATAATAATTTAGCTAGTATGGTCCAGAAGTGTTTCTTAGCACTGGAAGAGCTATATCATCCTGAAGCATCTTTTCCAGTCTATCTATGTAAAGTTTTGGTTCATAAAATCTGTAGCCACAAATGTAGTCAATTGTTCAAATCAAGTTGCTAGTATTCATTGTAAATATTTGTTGACACATTCTCGCCAAGCTTTTAATAAACTCATATAGCTATTTCATTATCTCATGACTTATAAATTATGATTGTTATGAAAACTATAGCTAATTCATCAATATTGATATCCAAACCCTTCTTAATAATAACATATTTTCTTGGTTTCATCAAATAAGTCATACAAACACAAGTAATCAATTATATAATGTTATTTTACTAAACCTCTGAAATGTGGCCACCTCGATAATCAGGCCAATTACACAGGGTCCCAAGGGTGGCCAGAATAACCGGAGTCCACTGTAGTGTCAACACACATCTAACAGCCTATACTGGCTTCAGCTTGCTACAAAATCTGCCAAGATTATAGATCAATTGATACAAAATTTGCAAGGTTTGCTTATGTTCCTCTCTATTACCACTCTACTTGCAGGAATATTTGCCTAGAGGACACATCATAGAGGCACCAAGGAAAGGAAAAAGTAGTTGCTGATTTTCCCCCCCCCCCCCTTTCTAAGGATATTTTGCTATGTAGCTAGTTCTAGTAAAAATAAAAATCAATGCAGTATGATACTCCAAGTAGCAGGTAGATTTTCTCAGTGAGCATCGGTCTATGTTCTATCTCCTCCCAATGATTGTGTGGCTGGTGTGTCACCATCCTGTAATAATTTTACGTACAAAACTGTAGTTTTGGGTATAAATAAATATATACTTATGTGCATGAATTAATGGTCGTATAGCTCATATAAGAAGTATCTATATGTACTCCAATATTCTCAGCTGAATACTTGAGTTTGTAATTAGAAGCAATAAAGTTTTTTCTTAGCTTTGGTTTGTTTACTTTTTTAGAGGTATCTATCTTTTTTCCTATAATTGCTGTTCAAACAAAATTGAAGCAAGCAATTTTGTGAATTTTGTCTCACTCCGCAGTCAGAAATGAAATTGTTTGGAGTAGTCAAAGTTTGTAGAAGCTGTATGCCCAGTAAAGCAAGACTTCGAAGTTTTACATCTGTTTGCACTAAAAGCTGCACACAAAAGGCAGAGTCACACATTCAACTTGGCAGCAAAATAAAAATGTTGAAGTCAAGAGGTGAAGCAAGAAGCTGCTACGTATAATAAAAGTTTTAAAAGCATTCTTTTTCATGATTAATTGAGAAGAGGTAACGTACTTTGCTAATGGATTCATTAAAAGAATTCACTTTGTTGAAACACTTAGCAGTACTTCTCTCAGTTATGCATAAGGTTTCTTTGTGCTATGTCATTCACAACACAGGTTAACAATTGTGTTTTATTTTTTCTTTCAATTGTGGAAATGTTTCATCATGGTATGTCTCCTGCAACAATAGATTAAACTGGAGTGAGTTCAACGAATTATTAATAAGAGTTCTATACAGAAGTAGGCCACCACTGCTTAAGTTGGAAACCTATGGCTGCTTTATTAATTCATAACATATTCCCATGTATCTAAGGCACTGTAACCTGAGACTGACCTCTTACAAATTAGTGATGCACTTTGGAGATTAACACGTTTCTTATCTCAGGTTTATCATCTTGCTTAGATCTAACTGGCTTGGAAACCCAGTGATCGAAGTGTAACTGAAGTCAATTATGCGTTGTACTTGAACAATCCTGGTAGCAGGCACCTACCCATTTTACTTCCCTCACCATAGATCTACACATCAAAGGAAATTTATTCATGCATGGGTTGTAATATATTCATAGATGAAGAAGTGTCTATGATCTGAAAGAAACACGATTTGTAGCCTTGTAATATGAAGAGGTAGCGAGGTTGCTAATGCATTAGCAACCTGGGCTCTGACTCCGTAACTATTGGTCATTACATTCCCTCCCACTTTGTTTTTAAACCTTGTAGATACTCTAGCTAGTGATCTAACCTACGGGAAGACATACAAAAATCATCACCTTTGGATTTGCAATTCTGAAGCCCTTTAAGAATTATAACATTAATACATGTATATCCTTTATTGTATGTCTTCATGATATTTAGCAAAGGTTAAACTCTGACCTCGAAATCACAAAGCAGATTTTCCTGCTATTGGAAATTAAAAGAAATCTGTCAGCTTCATTCTGTTGTGTGTATGACAAAAAAATTCACTCACCACACTTGAATCATACCATTAAACCTCTTCATCAATAATGTTTGCAAATTTTCTGTAGTTGATGCAATTTGGTAAGGCTATTTTTGTGGTTGCTGGGTGAATGGGGAAGGAACAATGGTCGTCAACCGAAGTAGCCGTGAAGCTTCTGGGTCGTCAACAGGTTCCTGGAAGGTACGCTGCCACCAGAATTCAGAAGCCTGCCGCTGCTACTCGCCCGTTATCCAGTCCCTTTATAGCGCTAGTGGTCGCCGGAGCTCGTGTAGCAATGTCAGCACAAGAGAACAGGATTTTAACTCGGTCTACTTGATGTCTTTACTGAACTAACTGTGCGCACGCGTGGCTTTGTTATTTGTATTGGACGACGTTATGTGCAGAACGGCTGACCCTCACCTTTGACCTATAGAGCGCGGCCGATCAAACGAACTTTGAACCTTAAGCACGCGCATGCGCAAATGGCTGACCATTGCTGCGGGACTGACCATTGCTTCGGGGCTGACCATTGCTTCGGGGCTGACCATTGCTTCGGGGCTGACCATTGCTGCGGGGCTGACCATTTCTGAGCCAACAGACCCACCTCAATCATGCTGAAGTACATGATTACTTGGAAAAATAGCTGTGGGTACACATCAATATTTTGCAACTGTAGTTTTTTAATAATAATACTACTTCAATTTTGGACGTGACTGCTTATTCTAAAAGT